>Ga0247742_10000011_pt1 | contig 188752 bp, 162 predicted proteins | sample UWRJL208509C2_FD_180944 | JGI IMG/M metagenome (GOLD analysis project Ga0247742, IMG submission 180944) | Plant litter microbial communities from Arlington Agricultural Research Station in Wisconsin, United States - UWRJ-L208-509C-2 | ecosystem: Environmental > Terrestrial > Plant litter >...
TTCGCCCACTCGCCATCCCGAAAACGCGCTTAGGCGTCGTAACCTGGTACTCAACCGCATGGTAGAAAGAGGCGATCTGAGTGAGGGGCAGGCTGCCGAGCTTAAACAAAAACCGCTTGGGTTAGATTTTCATCCCAATAACCACTTTGACGGGCCTGCACCATATTTCAGGTCGGTGTTAAAAAAAGAGCTGCAAAAACTTTTTAAAGAACAAAATATTACCCGCCCTGACGGTAACCCTTATGACCTTGACCGCGACGGCTTAAAAATATACACTACCATTGATGCCACCATGCAGCAATATGCTGAGGAGGCACAACAAGAGTATATGCGCAACCTGCAGGTACAATTTAATGATCACTGGCGCGGGCAAAACTTAGCTAAAAACATACATAACTTTAAATTCCTCATCAATCAGGGCATGCTCAGATCTGACAGGTACAAGCAGCTTAAAGCTCAGGGCATGGACGATGAGGATATTAAAACCAACTTTAATACCAAAACCATGGTAAATGTATTTACCTGGCATGGCGACATCGACACCCTGATGAAACCTATCGACTCTATTGTTTACAGCAAAATGCTGTTACGTAATGCGCTAATGAGCATGGACCCTACCACCGGTTATGTAAAGGCCTGGGTTGGCGGTACCAACTTTGAGCATTTTAAATACGATCAGGTTAAAAACGGCACCCGACAGGTTGGTTCAACAGCCAAACCATTTACCTATGCGGTAGCTATTGATAATGGCTTTTCGCCATGTATGAAAATCAATAACGTACCCGATACCATCCGTGGTTATGGTGAGCCTTGGTGCCCGCGCTCGTCACCGTCCGAAACTTTACCGGGTTTTATTACCCTGCGTCAGGCCCTGGCCCATTCACAAAACTGGGTAACAGCCCACGTTATGAGCGAAGTTAAACCAGAACCGGTTGTAGAACAGATCAAAAAAATGGGTATTACCAGCCCTGTACCGCCTTACCCTTCTATTTGCCTGGGTACATTTGATGCATCGGTATTTGAAATGACGGGGGCTTATTCTGTATTTGCCAATCACGGTTTGTGGACAGAGCCAACCTACATTTTACGTATTGAAGATAAAAACGGCAACGTGTTATATACCCATACCCCAAAAGTAGTACAGGCCATGAACCCGCAAACGGCTTACGTAATGACCTATATGCTTAAAGGTGTAATACAGGATGGTACCGGCTCAAGGTTACAATGGAAATATAAGCTGAATAATCCTATTGGAGGCAAAACAGGTACAACCAATGCCAATTCCGACGGCTGGTTTATTGGTATTACTCCTCAACTGGTTACCGGCTTATGGACAGGCTGCGAAGACAGAGATATCGCATTCCAGTCTACCAGGCTTGGCGAAGGCGCTAACAGCGCCCTGCCAATATTTGCCTTATATATGAAAAAGGTATATGCCAACCCGGCACTGGGCATTAAAAAAACAGTTGATTTTGATGCCCCCAAAAACGGCGTGAGCATTGTAATGGACTGCGACCAATACAACCAGCAGCAGCAGGGTACTAATGAGGTTGATAAAAAACTGGATTTCTGAGTTGGTTCATTAGTTCAATAGCTCATTAGTTCATTGGTGAATAGTTCAATTATCCATAACCTATGAGTTATCATACTATTGAAGATTTAGAAGTTTATCGCCTGGCGGAAACTTTTAGTGATGAGATTTGGTTTTTGGTTAGCGAATGGGATAATTTTGCAAAAGATACAATCGGAAAACAGATAGTCCGATCGGCCGATTCTATCAGTGCTAATATAGCTGAGGGATACGGCAGATATCATTATAAAGAAAATAGGAATTTCTGTTTCTTTAGCCGTGGGTCAATCCTGGAAACTAAAGGATGGCTCAAAAAAGCAAGGAACAGAAATTTGATAACTGAAGATCGGTTCATTGTGTTATTTGAAAAACTCCAAACCGTTCATCTGAAACTTAACACGTACTTAAAGTTCATTGGAAAATCTCAAGTTCAAAAGGCAGACCAATGAACTAATGAACAAGTGAACCAATGAACTTTGACTACAAAATTGCATTAAAAAACATACCGCACAAACCCGGCGTATACCAGTATTGGGATAGTGAGAATGAACTGATATACATTGGTAAGGCTAAAGATTTGCGCAATCGTGTGGGTTCTTATTTCAATCAGGATATACATATCAATGCCAAAACGCGGGTTCTGGTTTCAAAAATCCGCAACATTACCTTTACTATTGTTGATACGGAGGTAGATGCCTGGCTGCTGGAAAACAGCATGATCAAAAAGCATCAGCCCCGCTACAATGTAATGCTGAAGGATGATAAGACTTATCCCTGGATCATTATTAAAAATGAAAATTACCCCCGCATTTTCTGGACAAGGCGCATTGTAAAAGATGGCTCTAAATACCTGGGGCCCTATGCATCTGTAAGCATGATGCACAATATCCTTGGGCTTATCAAAGAAACTTATCCCCTGCGTACCTGCAACCTTGCCCTTACACGCGAAAACATCGATAAGGGAAAGTTTAAGGTTTGTTTGGAATATCAGCTGGGTAACTGCAAGGGCCCTTGCCAAAACTACCAAACCGAAGATGATTACCATAACAGTATTGAAGAGATAAAAGACATTCTGAATGGCAAGATCGGGGCCGTACTGCGCCGCCTAAAGGGAGAGATGGATGTTGCCGTTGCCGAGTATAATTATGAACTGGCTCATCGCCTGAAAAGGAAGTTTGAGCTTTTGGAGAATTACCAGAGTAAATCTACCGTTGTTAACTCATCCATAACCGATGTGGATGTTTTCAGCATCGCGTCTGAAGATAAGATAGCCTTTGTTAACTTTTTAAAGGTGATGAACGGTACCATTATCCAAACGCAAACTATCGAGCTTAAGAAGCGCCTGGATGAAAGTGACGAAGAATTGTTAACCCTCGCCATATCTGAGTTCAGGAGCCGTTATAACAGCGATTCTAAAGAGATCATTGTGCCGTTTGACATTGACCTTGAAGATCATCCCGGCATCAAATTCACCGTGCCTAAACTGGGTGAAAAACGTAAACTGCTTGATCTTTCGCAGAAGAATGTACAGTTCTTCAAAAAAGAAAAGATAGACCAGTACGAAAAGCTAAACCCCGAGATCCGGACCGAACGTTTGCTTACCCAAATGATGAAGGATCTGCGCATGAACCAGCTACCAAGGCATATTGAATGTTTTGATAACTCCAACTTTCAGGGCAAGTACCCGGTATCGGCCATTGTGGTTTTTAAGGACGGCAAGCCATCTAAAAAAGATTACCGGCATTTCCACGTAAAAACGGTAGAAGGTCCTAATGATTTTGCTACCATGGAAGAGGCCGTACACCGCCGCTATCGTCGCATGCTTGATGAAGGTACCGAACTGCCTCAGCTTATTATTATTGATGGCGGCAAAGGCCAGTTATCATCTGCCATGCACAGCCTTAAACTGTTGGGTATAGATAAACAGGTAACCGTAATAGGTATTGCCAAGCGCCTGGAAGAACTGTATTACCCGAACGATCAGTACCCGATGTACCTTGATAAAAAATCAGAAACGCTGAAAGTGATCCAACACCTGCGTGATGAGGCACACCGTTTTGGCATTACCTTTCACCGTAAAATACGCGATAAAGGCACGCTGGCCACCGAACTGGAGCTTATTGATGGCATTGGTAAAACCACGGCAGAAAAGCTCTTGAAGTACTTTAAATCGGTCAAAAAAATTCGCGAAGCCAGTGAAGATATACTGCTGGAAGTAGTGAACCTGAAACAGGCCAAAGCCATTGTAACCTACTTTGGCGGTGAAGGTGTTGAAGAGGGTAAGGAGTAATTTAAATCGGTCATTTGAGCGCAGTAAACTTCAAGGCTCATTTTTTGCGCGTCATTGCGAGGTACGAAGCAATCCCCGATTTTTATATTCACTCTGTACAGCATATAGATTGCTTCGTACCTCGCAATGACGTAAGGCTATAAAACCCTATACAAATAAACAAAAAAGCCTAAATTCATTACCCTTGCGGTTTTGAATTTAGGCTTTTAGTAAAATTTAGGTTTATAATTGGTTAGTATGACCAGAGGTTAAGCTCCCAGTCCATCAGCGATTTTTTAACCCTTTCTGATTCATAAAGCTTATCAATACCCTGGGCATAATCTTTTATCCGTTCATCTTTATCGTTACTTTCTTTCACAATATAGCTGGTGAATATTCTTTTCATGAAAACATCATCAAAGCTCAAACCAGTTGCATCGCTGTTGCGGCTTGCCACTTCTTTAGTAGCCAGTATTGGCCTTGCTTCCGGGAAATATACCCAAAAAGCAGGCTGATAATCCAGGTCAATATTACCGGCTTTGGGTTTAATTAATGGGGCTATGCCCACTATGCGTGGTTCAAAAACCGAACGCTGCTTATCAAAAACCCAGTCTTCCTTAATACGGAATTTCACAACGCTATCAGGGTTAAACTCTCCGGCTTGTAGTGATGAACTTATTTTATTTCCATCTTTATCAAACTTGTCTACAACAGAGCTATCAGCTAATTTTGATTTGGCGCCACCTGCCGAAAGCGGAACTGTAAAACCATCACCTCCCGGATCATCCCTTGTCGGTATAGGGTCATACGCCGTTAATTCACCTGCTGCAATAGCGGTTAGCAAAATATCAATCAAACGCGCTTTAGGCGAAGCAAGATACTGGTTCATTTTTTCGCGGATGTCAATCTCGCGCCAGATGCGTTTAGCATATACCACATCATTTTCACGCAGATTAGGAAGCGGGGTAACCCGGGCGTTTAAAATATTGTTCTTTTTATAATACCCATCAAGTGGCCGCTCAAACGGCTTGTTAGCATCAAAAGCCTTGCGCCTGGTAGTATCCACCGGTGGCTGTGTAGCCACATTGTCCTGCTGGCTTGATTGCTGCTGAACCTGTGGTACGGTTTGCTTTGTAGTTGTGGTGGTAGCCATTCTGGTACGCTTTTTAGCCGGGCGCTTCTGCGCAAATACTGCCGAAACACAAACTAAACAAAGCACAACAACTACCAAACTTTTCTTTTTCATACGCTTTTAATTTGCGGATAATACAATCGGGTCAAGTCCTCTTGGTGATCCATCAGGGCCAACAGCCACAATATCCTTAAATATTACGGTTGAGCCCGGTGTGATCGTGTTTATCGCAGCACGCATAGCACCTGTTAGCTCAGACCCGTTACCTGATAATATAATGGCATCCTGGCGGGGCTTTACAATAAGTACAGTAAAACGTGTTACGTTAAATTTAGCATCAAAATCAAAATTATCTAATTTGGCAAATACCCTATCCTGCGCACGGATGTTGGCAGCACTGGTATTACCACCACTTTTGCCTGCAAACTGAGGTTTAGGATCAGGGATCCGTTTAACGCGGAATAATGATGAACCCAAAACCATACCTTTTTCGCCTGTTACCGTCACAGTTGCGGTACCCGGGGTACTTACTGTAGCCGTGTAATGACCGCCGCTACCGCTGATAGAACCACCAGCCATATTTACCTTCATACTTTCTTTAGGCACGCCCGGTGCTGATACAGAAAGCGGGTTAGGCACACCTATGTACAATACGTTCATTTTATCAGGAGATACTACTGCCGATGGTTTTGCAACCATGTAAGATGCTGATATAGGATATACCTTTGCCGGGCCCTCTACCTGTTTAACAGATAAACTACCAGTCCAGGTATGTAAACCTTCGCCGCTTGCGGTAGCTGTATAAGTACCCACACCGTTAGATGTAGGTATTGATGAACCACCAACAGTAATTACTGGGTTTGATTTTTGATCATAAGCGGTTAAATAGATCTCGGCTTTGTATTGCTGCCCTGCCAAAACATAACTGCTTGGTGCAACGGCAACCGCTTTAAACTGATTTAAAGTTACCTGAGCCACATCTACCTTGCCTAATATCTTTTTCACAACTTCGTTTTCGGCGTTTTTATTATCTGCCTGTATTTTAGCCAATGTTGTTAAAGCAGCGCCCAATGGAATACCATCACCAAAGTAAGCCTGTTGCCAGGTTTTCTTTTTGGGGCCAATAGCATTTAAAGAAAAATTAACCCCGGTGCTATCCTTACCCAATATTTGAAGTAAATGAGTACGCGTGCTTTCAATCTTTTCTTTTAATACATCAGCCTTTTTAGCATTGATCATTACTTCGGGAGATATATCAAGGCTTTCTCTCGCATCCACATCACCTGTTTCCGCATTGATACCACCGCCTCTCTTGATCAACTCTGCTTTTAACTCTTCAATATATCCGTTCAGATCATCAGCCGCTTTACTGGCAGATTTAGCTTCTGCTTCCAATTTCTGCGCTTTTTCGGGCTGCTCTTTTAGCTTGGTAGCCTCAAATGCCGAATAAGTGCTTTGCAAACTGGTTGTAACGTTATTTCTTGACTGATCTAAACTGCTCGTAATATTTTTAAAGGCATCTAACAGGCTATCCGGAACATTAAGGGCAATTAAGCCTAAAAGCACCAGGTATAATATACCTATCATCCGCTGTCTTGGGGTTTCCTTACCTCCGGCCATCTATTATAAACTTATCTTGTAAAAAATCTATTTTATATTAATTAACCCGTGGTTGGTTCATTGCTGTTAACATGTTACCGTAAACTGAATTTAACGATGCCAGGTTTTTAGCCAAACGTCCCACTTCTTCCTTAAACTGCCTTGAATCATCTAATGATTCATTAAAGTTGTTCATGGTTAATGACAGATTTTTATAAAAGTTGTTCATTGATTTTAAGTGTGCGCTTGAATCCTGCAGCTCCAATTCATAAACAGCATTCAATTCTGCCAGGTTACGACCCAATTTGTTTACCTGTTCGTGGTATGTTTTTGAATCGATATTTGAGTTGGCCATTTCTGATAAATTTGCCGATGCCCTGTCAAAAGCACTGCTTAATTTATCATAGCTTGCTGATGCGGTCTTAACTTTATCAGTAAAAGCAATTGTAGCTTCGCCAGCGTCAGTAACTTTTGATATGGCAGCAACTTTATCGCCAAATGTTCTTAAACCATCGCCAAGACTGCGAACCAGTTCAGGACCTATTTTGGCGTCCTCTAACATTTTGTCTAAAGCCTGGGTATTGTTTGCAGTATTGCTGATTACCGGTCTTGCTGATGCTTTTGGTAATTCTCCGCTAAAATCCTCACTTAGTTCAGGATAAACACGTACCCAATCAATGTCCTTATCTTCCCGTTGAAAACCTAATAGGAAAAATAAACCGGCCTCTGCAATTAACCCAACTGAGATAAATGTTGACGCCATTGGCCAGTGCTGTATTTTAAACAGCAAACCGATGATTACCACTGTAGCTCCCCATGATACTACGTTCCCTATTCCGTATGGTTTTTTCTTTCCAGCCATAATAATTCAAAAATAACTTTGTATGTAGATGTATTAATTAGTTAGTTTGTTTATCGTTTGTCTTTAATATCCCGGCCCAGGTATTGGGTTACACAACGGAATCCGATATATGATTTAGCGGTATCCTGATACTCATAAGTGCGGGTTGCATTTTGAAGAAAATATCCAATATCTTTCCACGAGCCGCCACGTACAACTTTACGTTTAAGCACTTCCGGATCGGTTGATTTGGCTTCGTAATTAAAGGTTGGTGCCAGATCATGTACAAATGACGAGGCTGATTCATCAAAGGAAGAGGCAGTCCATTCGGCTACGTTACCTGCCATATTATACAACCCGTAATCATTTGGAAAGTACGAGCGCACGTTCACGGTATATGCACCGCCGTCATCTGTATAGTTACCACGGCCGGGCTTAAAGTTGGCCAGCAGACAACCTTTTGCATTTTTAATGTAAGGGCCGCCCCAAGGGTAATCGGTACCTATCCTGCCGCCGCGGGCAGCGTATTCAAATTCGGCCTCGGTTGGTAAACCATAAGGCTGACGGTGCGGTAAACGGCGTGAATCTTTATAAGCATCATTATAGCGGGTACGCCATACGGTGTAGGCCCTTGCCTGTCTCCAGGTTACACCAACCACAGGGTAATTGCGGAAGGCCGGGTGTGAGAAATAACCTTCAACCATTGGTTCATTGGCCGCATATGAAAAATCGCTTAACCAAACCAGTGTATCCGGATAAACCGCAACGGTATCGCGCAAAATAAAATCAGAACGTCTTTTTGTTTTATCACCTTTATAATTGGCTGCATCACGCAGCACCATTATAGAGTAATTGTACTTTAACATACGAACGTCGATCTCATTACGGTCAAATACTCTGTCTTCGCCCTGGTAATACATACCCTGTAGTTTTGAAGCATTACCGGTTTGACCTTTTTTATTGCTCCAGATAGGATTTTTCTTTACGTATGTCCAGTTAATGAATTTTTTACCGGTGTTGTTGGCAGGAGTGCCTTTAGGTTGTAAATAATACTTATTATCATTTACATAATTGGTAATGGCTATGGAATCGCGTACCCAATATACAAACTGCTTGTACTGGCTATTGGTTGTTTCGGTTTGATCCATAAAGAAAGGGGCCACCGTAACTTGCTTGGTTTGCGATATTTGCGCAAAAGTTACATCCTGATCCGTTTGTCCCATCAGGAAAGTTCCTCCTGGAATATAAACCATGCCGTAAGGTACTTCAGACCTAAACGACCGTTGCTGAATCCCGGTTACCTCTCCCCTGTCTCCGCCTTTACTACAACCGCTCAATATCCCGCAAGCTAAAACAACTATTAATAAGTATATCTGCTTCATTTTAAAACCAATTCAGTTATATAAACCATACACCATATGGACCCTCCGAATATATCAAAAATTTACACTAAGAGTGGCAAAAACATTTCATTTAAAGCTACGACATAGCCTAAAGAAACGAATTACATATCACTCATGCGTTAAATTATGATATATTAAGCAGCCACTAAGCTAATCACAATGATGTAAATTAGTTGGCTTTACTACGCTTATATTTCAAAAAAAGTTACAACAGAAGCTAAATACTTTACAATATTTATTTGTTTACTAACTTAACATATTGCTCGATAGCCATGGTCATAGACGGAGCCGCGGGAGTTGGCGCCGGAATATCCAGGATCAATCCTGCTTCGAGCACAGCTTTGTGGGTTGTAGCCCCAAAAGCCGCTATACGTGTATTGTTTTGTTTAAAATCAGGAAAATTCTTGTATAAGGACTGAATGCTCGACGGGCTGAAAAAGGCAATTACATCGTAAAACACATCTGCCAGATCAGACAGATCGCTGCAAACTGTACGAAACAGTACTGCTGGTGTAAAGTTATAGCCATTTTCAAGCAGGAAACGTTGTGTTTCTTCGGCAGCAACATCAGAGCAAGGATAAAGGAACTTTTCGGCCGAATGTTTTTTCAAAACTTCTGCCAGGTCGGCAGCGGTTTGTTTGCCAAAAAATATTTTACGCTTGCGGTATTGAATATACTTTTGCAGGTAAAGGGCAATGGTTTCTGAAAGGCAGAAATATTTCATTTCTACAGGCACTTCAAACCTCATTTCTTCGCATATGCGGAAAAAATGATCGGCAGAATTACGACTGGTGAAGATAACCGCGGTAAAATCTCCCAGGTTTATTTTTTCTTTCCTGAAGTCTTTTGCCGGAACACCTTCAACATGAATGAACGACCTGAAATCAATTTTCAGATTTAGCTTTTTAGCCAGTTCAGCATACGGATTCTTATCGTTTTCGGGTTTTGATAAAGTAACTAAAATACTTTTAACCTTTTTCTTTCTGTCTTCCAAATCAATTCTATTAACTAACTAAATTCTAATGTTCAATGCCTTTATCAAAATTAAAATAGGGCAAATTTCGAGGGCACAAAGATACGTAAATAAATAAAACTTATGAAATCGAAAAGTAGAAATTATATTTACACTGCTCCTCAAATACTGCCATACAAATATCACCACCACAATAATAAGCGTAAACATAAGCAAAGCAGGCACATATTGACTGCCTAATAAGCTAAAACAAATTATTACAGGTAAAAAAATAAATGCTATATTAAAATAGGTAAGATGCAATATATTCAGGTATTCACTCACCAGCCGGTTAATATCAAATACAAAGCCAAGAAACTTTAATAGCAGGAATTTCAGGGCAAACAGTGCCATAATGATCACCGTAAGCGATATAAAAAGCCGGCTGCCGGCCACAATGTAATAAATACCTTTATAGGCGGCCAGCTGATACAAAAAAACTCCCAACGTTAAGCAAAACAATAAAAACAAACCCAGAAAGGCCCAGGGACTCACCAAACTTTCTTCTTTACCGGTTAGCGATAACACCCGCTTGCTGTAAAATGATTGCAGCACAAAGGTTATATCTTTATTTAAAGCAAGATTAAGTATAGCCGTATACAACAGCAAACCGATGATGATAACGATAATCCAGGGATCGCGCAGGGGGCGGTTATGCCCATCCCTAACTTTACCTTTTGACTTTAGCGGTATATCTAAAAATCCGTATCCCTTGTATAAACTGTGCTTGAACAAGCTATCGGTAAACTCACGTTTAGTTGCCGAATCGGGGGCATGTATAAACCTCATGGCAATGGAATCGGCTACAAAAAAACGGCGCGACTGCATGGCCTCGGCCACCGAATCAAGCAGCGACCTCTCCCTTTTATACACGGGTTTTGTATGCTGGGTTAGGGCTTCAAGGTTACCCGCTACTGAATCCTGTTGTGCAAACACAGCAGAACTAACAAATAAAAAAAGCAGGAAACACCAGGCAGCTAAACGCATTTTTTAAAGCAAAATTTAAAGCCGTTAATTTTGCTGCAAATTTATTGTAATAATTGATTGTTTTACAGATACAGAATAATTTATAAGCATCTTTCAGGTTGGTGTAAGTACCCTTTTTAATTATTGAACGGGTATCACAGCAAAAGTATTACACCAAACGATAACCGATATGTCAAAGGCCCTTAAAATTGTATTTTAAGGGCCTTTGACATATACCTGGATGTTTATTTACTATTTACCGTAGCTGATTTTGTAAATTGTTCCTTTACTATCGTCACTTACATAAAGTGAGCCATCAGCAGCCTGCGCCAGGCCACAAGGGCGATGTTCGGCACGACCAGAAGCTGTTTGCTCTTTTGTACCTCCAAATCCATCGGCAAATACTTCCCATTTACCATCCGGCTTGCCATTTTTAAAAGGCTGAAAAACTACAAAGTATCCGGCTTGTGGCTCCGGCGCACGGTTCCATGACCCGTGAAATGCTATAAAGGCACCATTTTTATATTTTTCTGGAAATTGATTACCGGTGTAAAACAATAAACCATCAGGTGCAAGGTGGCCCGGGTATGCAGCTACCGGATTGGCATATTTAGCATCGGCTTCTTTTATCCCATCGCCGCCATATTCAGGGCCCTGCATTTTTTTGTGCTTTACATCATCATAGTATAAATACGGCCAACCTGCATTATCACCCTCTTTAAGGGCATACATACATTCGGCAGGTAACAATGCCGATTGCTGTACGGTATACAACTTTGGAAAAAGGCTATTCAATGCATCACGCCCGTGCTGCATTACAAAAAGCTGGTTATCCTGCTGGTTCCAATCCAAACCTACAACATTGCGTAAGCCTGTTGCAAAACGTACGCCATCACTCTGTTTTTGGTTTAGCTTATCAACCTTAAACCTCCAGATACCACCTGCCGAATCTAATATCGGACAACCTTTTCCCTGCGGATCAAACTCACTGCAGATGTTGGAGTAAGCACCTATATTCACGTACAGGTATCCATTATCATCCAGTGCTATTGCTTTTGGCCTGTGCGCCCTTTTTGTTGTGAGGTTACTCACCACCGTTTCGGGATGTTCCGGATCAATAACTTCGTTGTTACTATTTAGTTTAAAACGGTAAACATCTTTGTCTGACGATGCATACAGGTAACCTTTACTAATACGTATCCCAGTACCGCCAAATGTGCCAAAAGTGGCTTTAACAGATGCCTTATCACCATTATCATGTAAAACAACTATACCCTTGCCACTTTTAAGGTCGCCCAGGTGTACGTAAATATCACCTTGAGGTGTTGCCACCAAATGCCTGGCACTACCCAAATTATCGGCAATGGCAGTGGCTTTAAATCCCTGAGGCAGGGAAAGTCCGGCATTTTCTGCTTCCGTATTTTTCAATACTTTGAAGGATAGCAAGCCGCCAACGGCAATAGCTGCCAGGCAACTTGCAAAAATTGTCTTCTTGTTCATAGTAGATTAAATTGATTATGTAAATATAAAGATAAAAGCCATAGGCTGTAAAAAGTACACCAAGGCTAATAAACAAGTTACAATTCCATCCGCCTGCGGTAAAAACACCGCCCAATTGTAACTGATTTATTATTTAAACTACTTTCATTTTTAAAGGATCATTAGCTTATTTTAGGCTCAGAATTAGCCAGTAAATAAAACCCACTAATAAAATACCATTATGAAGTTATACCACTACCTAAGGTTTATTTGTACCTGCGTTTCCATCGTTTTGATTAGCTCTCTAAACGTACTGGCAAATGCGCCTTCCAGAAATTATTATCAGCTTAAAATTTATCATTATAAAAACCAGGCTCAAGAGACAATTATTGAGCAATATTTACAACAGGCTTATGTACCGGCCCTGCATCGCGCGGGTGTTAAAAATGTAGGCGTGTTTAAACCTGTTACCCAACAAGACACCGACAAAAGGATTTACGTATTTACCCCATTCACCTCTATTGATAAATTAGCGGAAATAGAGAACGTGCTGCAGGCCGATACTAAATACATGGCCGATGGCAAAGATTATATCAATGCCGATTTTAAAAATCCCCCTTATAGCCGTATAGAATCAATCGTGCTCCAGGCTTTTCCGGGTATGCCAACAACTGCTATACCTAACCTTTCCGCCGCCAAATCTGAGCGGGTTTACGAATTGCGCAGTTACGAAAGCGCTACCGAAAAGTATAATGTAAACAAGGTAAAAATGTTTAATGTTGGCGATGAGATAGGCCTATTTAAACGACTTGGCTTTAATGCCGTTTTTTACTCGGAAGTAATAGCCGGCCCCCGCATGCCCAACCTCATGTACATGACCACCTTTAACAACAAGGCCGATCGCGACAAACATTGGGAAGCGTTTAACAATGATCCACAATGGAAAACCCTTATTGCGAAAGAAGAGTTTAAAAACAATGTTTCGCACGCTGATATTATTTTCCTGCAACCGGCAGATTATTCTGATTTTTAAGGACTAACGATTGTTCGAAATTTTTACTCTCCGGTAGCAAGATTGCTGCCCGAGAGCTTTATTGATCAATTTGTACCTCAAATAAATTTACACCATGCCCTCTATCATTATTTTTCGGTCAAAATTTCTCTTCTCTTTCCTGTTTCTGTTTTTAATAAGCATCATAAGCCATGCGCAGTCTTCCATACCGTTTGAGTTAACTCCGCAGGGTCATATCATGATCAAAGCGAAAATCAACGGAGTTGAAGGAAACTTTATATTTGATACAGGAGCAGGTTTAACGCTGATAACTAAAACATTTTCTGATAAAGTAGGCAATCTGCATAAACAGGATGGCAGCTATACCGCTTTTCGTGCCACCGGTGAGAAATTAACGGCCGATCTGTACGATGCTCAAACTGTAACGTTAGGAACCTTTGTTGAACATAACCCGGTGCTGACAATTTTTGATGCAAACCTTGGCCCTATTGATGGTCTGATTTCGCTCATGAGTTTTAAAGAACAGCCCCTTACCATTGATTACACTAACAAGAAGATAATTTTTGAAACAGATAAAAGCATGTCTGATATTAGAAAGTCGGGCCGCCAAATCCCATTGCAATTGGACGAATCGAGAGATAAAGCACTAACTATATTTACTTATTTTACGGTAAACAACAAACTAACCTTACAATTTTGCATTGACAGCGGGGCTGGGGCCAATATTTATCGTATAAATTCCAGGTATATCACGGCTTTAGGTATTGATACTGCAAGCGCTTCTAAAATAGCTATCCCGAGTGAATTTAACCCTAAACTTAAGACCATTATTTACAATGCCAATGTTAAATCCATAACCGCAAAGGCATCACCGGCTATTCAATGTCAAAATGTAAAAGTTTCCTTTATTGATGGATTAATTTATGATGGTATACTATCATTAAACTGGATAGGTAAACAAGTTACACTTGATATGAAAAAACGGGAAATGATTGTTCAGTGATTGACTAATTGAACAATCGTTAACTCATTTTCTGACTTTTGTTGATACTAAACACCCGGCCAAAAACAGCAATAAGGCCGCCCGTTTTTCTTACCTTTGCCCCCAATGGCAGGCATCTATATACATATCCCCTTTTGCAAACAAGCGTGTTATTACTGTGATTTTCATTTCAGTACTTCACTAAAGTATAAAGACGATTTGCTGCAGGCTTTGGTTAAAGAAATCAAACTGCAAAAAACTTATCTGAACAATGAAACCGTTGAAACCATTTACTTTGGCGGTGGTACCCCATCGTTACTGGAAGCCGATGAGATCAACAAACTCATTGATACGGTTACGGAACTCCATACTGTATCATCAACCGCTGAAATAACTTTGGAGGCCAATCCGGATGATCTGGACGATGCCAAAATAAAAGCCCTTCGCCAAACCAATGTAAACCGCTTTAGCATCGGCATACAATCATTTTTTGATGAGGACCTGCTTTGGATGAACCGCGCGCATCGCAGCAGGCATGCCGAAGCATCGGTAAAGCGGGCGCAGGATGCCGGCTTTGAAAACATCACTGCCGACCTCATTTATGGCTACCCCCTGCTAACTGATACTAAGTGGAAACAAAACCTGGATAAGATATTTGAACTGGGTATTCCGCACGTATCATCCTACTCTATGACGGTTGAGCCACAAACGGCGCTGGCAACATTCATCAGTAAAAAAACACAGCCGCCCATGAACGAGCAGCAAAGCGCCGAGCAATTTGTAGTACTAATGGGCGCCATGGCCGATCATGGTTTTGAGCACTACGAAATATCTAACTTTTGCCAACCCGGGCACTATTCCAAACACAATTCAAACTATTGGCAGGGCGTAAAATATATGGGCATAGGCCCATCGGCACACTCCTATAATGGCGAGGCCCGGCAATGGAATATAGCCAATAATGCCAAATACATTCAGGGTATAGAAACTGGAAAACTACCAGCCACAACTGAAACCCTTACCGAGGAAAATAGGCTCAACGAATACATCATGACATCCATACGCACCATGTGGGGGCTTGATCTGGATAAATTGAATAATATAGCCAAGGCATCGGCCAATGAGTTGCTTATTGCAGCCAACCGGTATTTTGATAACGGGTGGGTGATTCAAAAAGAAAACAAGCTTTACCTAACCCCTGCGGGTAAACTTTATGCAGATAATATAGCCGCAGGCTTGTTTTTTTAAATCAGCAGGTTGTAAGAAATATCCGGCGCTGTAAAAACCGATCGTGAGCGCTCCCCGTATCTTCATACAAGTAGCTACCTAAACAAATGCAATAAACTATCAAGAGCTCGTGATAGCTTTGTTACATTGAAAAATCAAACAAACAAGCACTTTTGGGTGTCATTAAAACAATTCGTAAACTAATCACATAATGAAAAAACTGATCATCGCGGCGTTTGCATTAGCAACTTTTGCAATAGCGCCTAAAGCAAATGCACAAAATAAAATGGTAGGCGGTGCAGAAATGTATCCAACAAAAAACATTGTTGAAAATGCTGTAAATTCTAAAGATCATACTACCCTGGTTGCCGCCGTAAAAGCCGCCGGTTTAGTACCAACTTTATCATCAGCAGGCCCTTTCACCGTATTTGCACCAACCAATGAGGCTTTTAATAAATTACCTGCCGGCACTGTTGATAACCTGGTTAAACCAGCTAACAAAGCTGCGTTAACAAAAATTTTAACCTACCACGTAGTGGCAGGAAAACTAAGCGCGGCCGATTTAATGACCAAAGTAAAAGATGGTAAAGGCAAAGCCGAACTAAACACCGTAAGCGGCGGTACTTTAACAGTTATGGAACAAGGCAAAAAACTTTACCTGGTTGATGAAAAAGGCGGCAAATCATGGATCACCATTGCCGATGTTAATCAAAGCAATGGGGTTATTCATGTTGTAAACACCGTATTAATGCCTAATTAATTATTGCTCGGTTTATTGTCAAAAAGCCCCTCTGCTTACGCACCGGGGCTTTTTAGTGTAAAATATTTACCCTTAATTCTCCATTAAACTTCTCATTGCTTTTTGTCAGGAAAGTTTCAAAATTGGCTTAAAAAATTGGGCGTTTTTTCCAATTAATTAATTTTGCGTGTTAATTAATTGTGAATATGAGTATAATTCTAACACCCATAGATACCGTTGATAATATAAGCAAACAGGATTTTGTTAACAATTATTTAAATCCGCGCAAACCGCTTATTATACGCAAAGCAACCGAAAGCTGGCCTGCCCTGCAAAAATGGACTTTTGATTACCTGAAAGAAACCGTTGGCGACCAGATAGTTCCATTATATGACAGCTCTAAGGCTGATCCATCCAAAGCTATTAACGCATCGGCCCAGGAAATGAAGTTTGCTGATTATATCGACCTGATACAAACACAGCCTACCGATCTGCGCATATTTTTGTTTGACCCTATAAAGCATGCACCCAACCTGTTGAACGATTACCGTTCCCCTTCCGATTTAATGGGCGGCTTTTTAGATAAGTACCCCAATATGTTTTTCGGCGGTGCTGGTTCAGTTACCTTTTTGCATTACGATATTGACCTGGCCCATATTTTCCACACCCATTTTAATGGCCGCAAAAAAGTGATGCTGTTTGATTACAAATGGACCGAAAGGCTCTATTGTATACCATTTGCCACCTACGCACTGGAAGATTACGATATTGAGAACCCTGATTTTGAAAAATTCCCGGCATTAAACGGCATTGAGGGCCAGCAGGCTATTTTAGAGCATGGAGATACCCTGTTTATGCCCACCGGCTACTGGCACTGGATGAAATACCTGGATGGATCTTTCTCCATATCACTGCGTGCATGGGATAAATCATGGGCCATTAAAGCTAAAAGCCTGTATAACTTAACCATACAGCGCAAGTTTGATAACATGATGAAATCGCGCTTCAAAAAAGACTATATGGACTGGAAGGAAAAGCTGGCTATTAAGCGTGCCGAGAATGCTTTAACTGCAGGTAGGCCGTAAGGGGGCAATAGCGCCTATGTCATATTTTTTTAACATAAAACCTATACCTTTTGGGGTTTTATTTCGTTATTTTGTTCGCTTTTCGGTATTATCGTTAAATTAATTTAAATAAAACAGCCCCGGAAAGTAAACATGATATGAGTTTTATCCTCCGTCCGATTGATACCGTTGAAAATATTTCTCCTGAAGATTTCAAGAAGAATTATTTGGATCCGCGCCGTCCGCTGGTTATAAAAGGGCTTACCAAAAGCTGGCCCGCGCGCGAAAAATGGACTCCCGAATATTTGAAAGAGGTAGTTGGTAAAAAGGTGGTGCCGCTGTACGATAATTCGAAGGCCGACCCATCTAAACCTATCAATTCATCGGCATCAGAAATGCCTTTTGACGATTATATCGACATGATCCGCAGTAAACCTACCGAACTGAGGATATTCTTTTTTAACATTTTTAAGCAAGCTCCTCAACTGTTGGATGATATTGTGCTTCCTAAAGACCTCATGGGTGGCTTTTTAGAAAGCATGCCGGCCATGTTTTTCGGTGGCTCTAATTCCGTTACCTTTTTACATTACGATATTGACCTCCCTCATATTTTCCATACACATTTTGGCGGGCGCAAACATGTAATACTGTTTGAAAACAAATGGAAACGCCGTTTATACTGCATACCGAATGCCACCTACGCTTTGGAAGATTATGATGTATTAAACCCGGATACGAAAAAATTTCCTGCTTTAGATGGTGTGGAGGGCATTGAAGTATTTTTAGAGCATGGCGATACCCTGTTTATGCCTACAGGCTACTGGCACTGGATGAAATATATTGACGGATCATATTCATTAAGCCTGCGTGCCTGGGATGCATCTATTAGCCGTAAGGCAGCCAGTTTATATAACCTGGCCATCAAAGGTGGGGTAGATAGTGTGCTAAAAATGGCATTCAAGGGAAAATACGCCAAATTCCGCGAAGAACTGGCCGTAAAATGGGCCAACCGCGAACTTGCCGCCGGGAAACCTTTATAACACTTTAAGTAGTAAATATAAAAATATGGATAGCGATGGGCAGTGCTCATCGCTATTTTGTTTTACAGAAGCTTATTGAGCACTCAGATTTTTATCATCCTGGCTATAATAAGCCTGGACAATTTCAGGTAAAAAATTCAAATAAGTAAAAGGATCGTTCCTGATCTGTGTTGCAGAAACCGGTACAATTTTGCATGGCTCGTCATATATAACTGCTTCGCAATCTAAAAATCTGCTCATGTAGGCACCGTAGGCTTCAGACGCAAATATCACATCAATTGGCGGCAGCTGCTCTTTCAAATAATTAGCCCACAGCTTGGAAAGCCCTTCGGATGATACCGTAGTTTCGGTATCTGATAATATCAGATCATCATAATTGAGCATAATGGGTTTAACCTTGCTGTTATCTTTATACAGCTCCTGAAGCCATTCCAGCCGCTGAGCGCCGGTAATAGGTTCATCATCACTTGCACTTACTAAAACTATCAGCTCATCGCATTGCCCCAGGGCAAACTCAATAAGGGCAATATGGCCCTTATGCAGCGGCATAAATTTGCCTATAATCAAACCTGTTTTCATCTGTAAACCTCAGTTTAAAATATCAAATTCAACACCGCAAATCTATGAAGTATGATCACATACTATCTTCCATTCTCCTTTTATTTTTTTGAACCATAAAGTATAATATCCGCCGGGGGCATCTTTAGCGCGTTTAAGCTTCCAGCCACCCATTACAAAGGCGTTTTCGGCATCAAATACCTTTACCTGCAATATAGTAAACTTAAGTTGCCCCATAGCGGCCTTATCCGGGTACGCTTTTTTGTAACGTTCAAGAGTGGCCTGCCAACCATAAAGCGGTGCAGCTTTGCCAATAAAAAGCAGCGAGTCTGATTTCCAATACGTTTGCATAAAGCTATCAATATCGCCACGGTTCCAGTCCAGTTCCTGTTTGTGCATTACGTTTAAGATTGCTTGCCTGTCCTGCGCATATAAAAAGCCAGAACCAAGCATCAGTAAACAACATAGTATGAGTTTTTTCATGAATTAAAGATAAAGAATTTGTACTGCCACACATTTTGCTATTCATGCAAAATGTCAAAATTCCTGTTATATTTGAAATTATACACTTACACACCCAAACTTTACTTCAACTTTATGAAAAATCAGGTATTAAGCTTCGGAGAAGTTTTATGGGATGCCTTTGGCGATGGTAAAAAAGCCGGTGGCGCCCCAATGAATGTGGCAAGGCACCTGGTGCAACAGGGCGTTGGGGTTGCATTTGCAAGCTCGGTTGGTATGGATAACAGCGGCGACCTGCTGATCGGCTTTCTACAAAAAAGCGGTTTATATTCGCCGCTTATTCAGCGCGACGACGAGTTGCCTACCTGCGAAGTGACCGTACAGCTTGATGAAAACAACCAGGCAACCTACATCATTCCCGAACCTGTATCGTGGGATAATATCCAGACCGATTCAACACTTATCCAGGTTGCCAAACAAGCATCGGCAATAGTGTTCGGGAGCCTGGCCTGCCGTAACACCGCTACCCGCGAAACCCTGCTTAATTTATTGGATGAAACTCAGGCCCTCAAAGTTTTTGATGTAAACCTGAGGCCGCCGCATTATACATTATCTACCATTGAAACCCTGGTGGCAAGCGCCAACGTGGTAAAAATGAACGAAGAAGAAGCCAACCTGCTTATTGGCGGCAGCAGCAGTTCGTTAAGGGATCAGATCAACGAGTTCCGTTCCAAATATCACAACCAAACTATTTGCGTTACCCGCGGCGAACACGGGGCTATTGTATGGCATGATCATGAATTTTATGAAAGCCCCGGCTGCCCTGTAAAAGTAGGCGATTCGGTAGGTGCCGGCGATGCTTTTCTGGCCACCTTTGTAGCCGGCCTATTGGCCAAACGCCCCATGCAAATGGTTGTTGACAAATCATGCTCGGTAGGCGCATTTGTAGCCAGCCAGCGCGGTGCTAACCCGGTTTATCCGACGGAGTTGTTGAATAGTTTGGCTTATTTGTAAAAACGACTCACCCGGTCTCCGCTTCGCTGGACCGCCCTCTCTTCAGCTTCGCTGGAAAGAGGGCTTAGGAAAAATAAAAGAAAATCCCCTCTTTCCGCCGCAGGCGAAGAGAGGGGTGACAAGCGCAGCGATTTCGGGGTGAGTATCCTTCTCATCCGCACATCTTAAATCAGCACATCCGCACATCTGCATTGTCATACTTACCTAACAATTTGTTTTAATACCCCGTATACTAAACTTTTAAGAATAATTATCCGTTTCTTTATATGTAGAAAGGACACGATATGCGCGGTTTTGGATTTTCCAAGTTTAAGCCCAACCAAATCCCCAAAGGCGGATTTGAAGAACTATTAAAATTATTTCTTGAATTGCTCAACTATACCTCGGGCGATGCAGGCGAAGCTTTAGCCTGGCTAAATGAGCTCGACAAACAATACAATTTGACCAATGACGATTATGGCATGGGCGATTTTATTGACGAGCTTAAACAAAAAGGATATCTTGATGAAGATAAGCAAAACGGAAGTTTTAACATTACTGCCAAAACGGAGCAAAGCATCCGCCAGTCGGCATTGGAAGAAATCTTCGGTAAGTTAAAAAAATCGGGCAAAGGCAATCACCGTACCCCGCAATCGGGCCAGGGCGATGAAAAAAATGCCGAACGCCGCGAGTTTGAATTTGGCGATAGCCTGGATCAGATAGACATGACCCAGTCTATTCACAATGCCCAGGTCAACCACGGCATTGGCGATTTTATGATGACCGAGCGCGATCTGGAGGTAGAGGAAATGGATTATAAAACCCTCACTTCAACCGTACTGATGATCGATATATCGCACTCCATGATCTTATATGGTGAAGACAGGATAACACCGGCCAAAAAAGTGGCTATGGCCCTTGCCGAGCTCATCCGCACCAAATACCCTAAAGACACTTTGGATATTGTTGTGTTTGGTAACGATGCCTGGCCTATAACCCTGCAGGATTTGCCTTATTTACAGGTTGGCCCCTACCACACCAATACCTATGCTGGTTTAGAGCTGGCTACCGACTTGCTTCGCCGCCGTAAAACGCACAATAAGCAAATATTTATGATCACCGATGGTAAACCGACCTGTTTAAAGGAAGGCACACGGTATTATAAAAACAGCATCGGGCTAGACAGGAAAGTGGTAAATAAAACCCTGAACATGGCCGCCCAGTGTAAGCGCTTAAAAATACCTATTACAACTTTTATGATTGCGAAAGATCCCTATCTGCAGCAGTTTGTTCGTAAATTTACGGAAACCAACGGAGGCAAGGCTTTTTACAGCTCGCTAACCGGTTTGGGCGAATATATTTTTGAAGATTACATACGTAATAGGAGAAAAACGGTAAGGTAGGCGGAGTCGGAAGTCCGAAAGACAAAAATTTTGTCTACCAGAAAACTAAATATCTACCAACAAAAACAACACTTCCGGACTTTCGGTCTTACCGGATTTTCGGACTACATAAAAAGAATGAATAAATTACTCGATATAAAAACCCTCGGCCAGCTTAAACAAACTGATTACAAGAGCCGATCGGTTAAAGATGAATTACGTACTAATTTAATTGCCCAGCTAAAAAAACGCGAAGGCGGTTTTGAAGGCATTGTAGGTTTTGAGGATACGGTTATTCCCGATCTGCAAACCGCTATACTGTCGCGCCATAATATTTTACTGCTTGGCTTACGCGGCCAGGCCAAAACCCGTATAGCACGCTTGCTGGTTAACTTACTTGACGAATACGTTCCTTATATTGAAGGGTCAGATCTGTTTGACGATCCTTACAACCCTATTTCCTGGTATGGCCATACCACGGTTACCAACATGGGCGATGACACACCGATAGGCTGGATACACCGCTCTGAACGTTATACCGAAAAACTTGCCACCCCTGATGTTACCGTTGCCGACCTGATTGGTGATGTTGACCCTATTAAAGCAGCCACCCTGAAACTAACTTATTCAGACGAGCGAGTTATACACTTCGGGCTTATTCCACGTGCACACCGTGGTATTTTCGTGATCAACGAGCTTCCCGATCTGCAGGCCCGTATACAGGTATCCTTGTTTAATATTTTGCAGGAAAGAGACATCCAGATACGTGGTTTTAAACTGCGCCTGCCGCTTGACATCCAATTTGTATTTACAGCCAACCCTGAAGATTACACCAACCGCGGTTCGATAGTTACGCCGCTGAAAGACCGTATTGAAAGCCAAATACTAACCCACTACCCACGTACGGTTGAAATTTCAAGAAAGATAACCCAACAGGAAGCATCACTTACCGATGAACAGCGTAAAAACATTGAGGCTGATGATCTGGTAAAAAATCTGGTTGAGCAAATTGCCTTTGAGGCCCGTAACTCTGAATACATTGATAAAAAATCGGGAGTATCGGCGCGTTTAACTATTTCGGCCTATGAAAACCTCATCAGCAATGCCGAACGCCGCATGATCATTAATAATGAAAGCAGCACTTTTGTACGCATAACCGACTTTTTGGGCGTAATACCCGCTATTACCGGCAAAATTGAGCTGGTATATGAAGGCGAGCTGGAAGGCCCGGGCAAGGTTGCCAACATACTGATCGGTAAAGCTATTAAATCATCACTCCTGGAGTTTTTCCCTGATCCGGAGAAGGCCAAAAAATCAAAAGGCCCTAACCCATATGCCAGCATTATCAACTGGTTTGGCGAAGGCAATAACCTTGCCCTGGTTGATGATATGCCATTACAGGACTACAAAAAAGCGCTTAACGAGGTTACGGGTTTAAAAGACCTGGTTAAAAAGGCACATCCGCGCCTAACCGAAAATCAGCTGCTGCTGCTAATGGAGTTTGTACTTCATGGCTTGTCTGAATTTTCACAGCTTAATAAAGGCTTTTTAGATAACGGTTTCGCATTCTCAGATATGTTCAACAGCTTGTTTAACCTACAACCTGATGATGATGACGATCTGGATTTAGACGATGACCGTTACTAATTAAAAAGTATCAAGTATTTAGTATTAAGTATCACTACTTTTTGGTTTTTTTTGCGAAAGCTGAAGGTATCCTGATACTTGATACTAATAATTAAACAGAATGACAGAACAGGCGCTTAACATCATCCTGATAATTGCCATACTACTGCTTATTGACTTATATGTGCTGCATGGTATACGCGGCGCCTTTAAAAAATGGAAGTTGCCCCACTCGGGCGACTTTACTTTTTTTTACTGGTTTGTATCCGTTTTACTAATAGGGGCTCTATTATTGGCAGTTTACGTTAACTTAGGCGTAGGTACACGGGCAGGAGCGCTATTGGCATTTTCCCTGGTATTTCTGGGCAAAATATCCTTTTTACCCTTCCTGATGATTGACGATTTAAGAAGGATGTTGATATTAAGGCGCAACAGGCTTCAAAGAAAACCCCAGGATATCAGCATTCCACCACATGAACATGATATTCCACGTTCGGAGTTTTTGATGAAAGTGGGCTTGCTGGCAGGTGCCATACCTTTGGCCGGTATAAAACTAAGCATGCCCCGGGGCCTGTATGATTATCATATAAAATATCAAACCATGTATCTGCCCAACTTACCCAGAACCTTTGACGGCATCAGGCTGGGGCAGATATCAGATATTCACTCTGGTAGTTTTTTTAATAAAACGGCGGTGCTGGGCGGCGTTGAAATGTTGATGAAAGAAAAGCCCGATCTGATATTTTTTACCGGCGACCTGGTTAACGGCGAAGCCAATGAAATGAAAGACTATCAAGATATTTTTACCAAGGTAAAAGCTCCGCTTGGCGTTTACAGCTCATTGGGTAATCATGATTATGGCGATTACGGCATTTGGTATACCCCTGAGCATAAAAAGACAAATCATGAGCGCCTTATTGCCACCCACAAAAACATGGGGTGGGACTTACTGCTTAATGAGCACCGCCGCCTGAAGGTAGATGGAGAAGAAATTGGCATTTTGGGTGTTGAAAACTGGGGCGAACTAAGTAGGTTTCCTAAGTACGGCCGCATGGATCTGGCTACTAAAAACACTGATGATCTTCCGGTAAAACTATTATTGTCACATGACCCATCGCATTGGCGTGGCGAAGTGTTGCCCAAATATCCACAAATTGATGCCATGTTTTCCGGACATACGCATGGGATGCAGTTTGGTGTACGCACAGAACATTTTCAGTGGAGCCCCATTGAGTATATTTATAAAGAGTGGGCAGGCCATTACAATGAAGGAAAACAGCAATTATATGTAAACGTTGGCTTCGGCTTTATTGGTTTACAAGGCCGCGTTGGAATATTGCCGGAGATTACGATATTTACACTAAAAGCCGGCCAGGATCCTTCCGGATACCGATCCTAACAGATTAAATGCAGCGGCTATTCATTATCAATGAAAAAACTATTTCAATCTGCACTTGATTTTTTGCTGTTCAGTAACATTTTTATGTCGTTTTGCGCGGTGGCTCAGGCATTGCTCACCTTTCAGTTAATAGGTGCAAAGCCCATGTTCACTGTTTTAGGCTTGTTGTTTACATCAACCCTGGGAATTTACAACTTTTGCATCCTCATAACCAGGCCTGTACAACCAGAATCATCTCCATACAAACGCGTACGCTGGTTTTTTGCGCATTACAGGCTCATGGTAACATTTACCATTGTTTCCCTGCTCTCACTTATTCCCCTGTTTTTTTTAATTACAACCGAATCAAAAATACTGCTCATTTTTCTGAGCATTCTATCCTTTAGCTATGGCTTGCCTTTATTTACCGTTGGCGATCATAAATTCGGGCTCCGCAACATTCCCGGCTTAAAACCTTTTCTGATCACCTTGGTGTGGACTATGAGCTGTGTTTTATTCCCCGTGCTCGAAGTACTGCACCGCTACAGCAATGATGTCAGCATGCGCGATACTACCATCATGATAGCCAAACGCTTTTTGTTTATCGGCGCGCTCACTATTCCCTTTGATATCCGCGACCTGTTTGAAGATCGCAGGCACGGCTTGAAAACTATCCCTGTAGCCTGGGGCGAAAAAAACGCTTATTTATTCTGCCAGATCCTGCTTATTGGATATGTGATTTTACTATTCATATTCAGGCAAAACGGCTTTAATACCGACTTCTGGGCACTAACAGCTACCGTGATCTTAACAGGTTGGCTCATCTTCAAATCGGCCTGGAAAAAAGACGAGTATTATTATTTCTTTTATATGGATGGCGTACTCATATTACAATATGTAATATTAATGGCTGCGCGTTTTGTTATGGGCCATATATAGTATATGGCTGCCAACTTTAATAACTCGGCATGGTTTTATGACAGGCTTTCGCGCATGGTTTACGGCCAGGCTCTCATCAACGCTCAATTATACCTCATTGAGCATATTAAACCCAATAGCAACCTACTCATAGCAGGTGGTGGCACCGGCTGGATACTGGACGAGATTACCAAACTTCATCCATCGGGCCTACACATTACCTATGTAGAGGTGGCCGCCAATATGATAGCCCTCTCGCAAAAGCGAAACACGGGAACCAATGAGGTTGCCTATATCAACAGCGCCATTGAAAACGTACACTTAGAGCAAGGATTTGATGCCGTGATCACCCCGTTTTTGTTTGACAATTTTACCGAGCAAACTTTAATAACTGTATTTGGCCATATCCACGCTTTACTAAAACCAGATGGCTTGTGGCTTAATGCCGATTTTCAGCTTACCGGCAAATGGTGGCAGCAGTTTTTACTGAAAAGCATGTTTGTTTTTTTCAGAATAGTTTGTGGCATCGAAGCCAGTAAATTACCCCAAATTGAAATTAGGTTTACTAAAAATAATTACATGCTTATTGGGCAAAAAACCTTTTTCAACGAGTTTATTCTGGCTAAAGTTTACCGAAAAACTATCTCCGCCAAATAATAACTAATATTTGTATTTACTGCTGGTTATAAGCAATATTAGTAAGCCATAAGCTGCCATAAAGCACTAAACGAAAACGTTTTCGCAAATAAATATCTGAAAATAAGTTAATTATAAAAAGCTTATAAATAGATTTGATTTAACCAATAATTAACCAAAGCTTAAAACCAACCCTCTTTTTCAACAGCAGCCTTACGGCTCTTTGGTATTTTGCTATGCGTTATATAAACCAATTTTTATAACCTAAAACCAAAATCTTACTTATGAGCAAAACAGCATTAACACCGGGCTAATTCAGCCGCCTGATCTCAAGTACATTTTTAATTTCCTCAAATAGCGCATTGCTTAAGTGCTACACATTTACTTACATCAGCGATGGAAGTTAAGGGGAATGTATTGCTTGAAAATTAACTAACCTAATCAATAAACCAAATCTCAAAAGCTATGAGAAAAACAATCTCTTACTGGCTGGCTTTCACCTGCCTGTTTGTATTAAGCGCATTTTTGTGCCAATGTAAAAAATCGGCCGCCCCGGCCAAAACAACCGCTACAGACGAGCAAACCTCGCCACGGGCGGTAACCACTTTTATACACCCCGGCGTAATAAATACGCAGGCCAACCTTGACCTCATTGCATCGCAGGTAAATGGTGGCGATGCCACACGTACAGCGGCTTACCAAAAAGTGGTTGACTTTATAAGCAACAACCCTCTACCAACTCAATTTTATACTACGGTTTTTGTAGGATCAAACGGGCATACCAGTCCGTCAAAAAGCCAGATCAGGAAAGATGCCGAACTGGCCTACGCCCTTGCCCTGCGCTTTGCAAAAACCGCCGACGTAACCTATGCCAATCAGTGTATAGCCATACTCAACGGCTGGTCGTACACGTTCCAAAACTATCAAATTATTGATGCCTCTGATAATGCTAACCAACCCGCTTTAGAAGCCTCGTGGACCACACCCAGCTTTGTAGCAGCGGCCGAAATTATCAGGTACTATAAACCCAATGGCGTATCGGCCAATTGGTCAACCACCGATATTAACAAGTTTAATGATTACCTGAATAATGTAAAAAACAACTATATCAATAACGTACCTGCCTATAATAATAACTGGAATGTATCCGCAGGTTACGCTAAAATGGCTATCGGTGTTTTCCTGAACAGTGCCAGTGTATTTCAAGGCGGTGAAGACATGATCAATGCCGTGCTGCCGCAGGTTATCAACAACAGCAGTGGCAACATGCCCGAGCTTTGTGGCCGGTCAGACTGTGTGCATTACCAGTATTCGCTCACCGGTTTAACTTATGCAGCCGAAATAGCCAACATGCAGGGCGATGGCTCGCTTTACACAGCGCTGGCAAGCCGCATTAGTGCCGGTTACGATTTTATGCGAAGTACTTACAACCAAACTACGGGTTGTAATTTCTGCTCCACATCAAGCCCTATTTTTCCGGGAGTAGAAGTTGCATATCGTCATTACGGAACTGCCAATATGCAATCATTACGTGCCATGCAGGATCCGCTTGGCGTTCCTAACGATAACACCTTTTTAGGATTTACCAGCTATACTCACTTCAATGTAGGTGGCGGCAGTACTCCCCCTCCGCCAACCGGTTCAAATCCTCCAATTGGCACTGTTATCTCACTCAAAGGTTTTAACAACGCATTTGTAAGCGGCGAAAACGGCACCCAGGCTATGACCTGTACCCGCACTACAGCCGGCGATACAGAACACTTTACCGTTATTGACGCTGGTGGCGGCAAAATATCATTACGAAGCAAGGCCAAATTTGTTTCGTCTGAGAATGGTACCATGGCCATTACCTGCAACCGTGCTACAGCCAGCGACTGGGAGAAATTTGACTGGATACCTACTCCCGATGGCAAGGTAACCCTGCGCGGTAATAACGGCAAATTCATCAGCAGCGAAAACGGCACACAGGCCATGACCTGCACCCGTGACACCGCGTCGGGCTGGGAAGCCTTTACTGTAGGGCAATAAAACTCTTTTGTTTTAATTATTTACCCGGTAAGGCGCAAACGCTTACCGGGTAAATAATTTGGCAGCATATAGGTTTTTACTTAATATAACCTTAACTTAATACTTCCATTCACAACATAAACAGCATATAATGAACATAGTATAACCAACATAAAACACACGCGTACAAACTTCCATTAACCCCTGCCCCCTATGGAATATTCAGTTAAACCCGGCGATACGTTGAGCAAAATAGCAACAACATTCGCAATTCCGGTAAGCAGTATACTTGCCGTAAACCCTCAGATTATCAATCCAAATGCCATTTCAGTTGGCCAGATCATCAGGGTTCCAAATATGGATGACGTTCCTGCCGATGCTCCTTTTGAAGTTCCGGTTGAATCAACACAGCTGATAACCCGCGCCAGGTTGGTTGTCAACAGCAACATTTTATACAAATTAGCCAGCGGCGGCATGTTTCCGCAAGATCCGAAGCCCACGCGCGATGGCTTGTGCGATTGCAGCGGATTTGTTTGTTGGGTACTTGGCTTGTCCAGAAAAACAGATATCCCCTTTTATAAAAAATTTGGCGGATGGATCTTTACAGATTCCATGGAGGCCGATGTTAATTCCACATCGGGCATATTTGAAAGATTGCAACGCCCCGAACCCGGTTGTATTGTAGTTTACGGTGCCGGAAACAAAATTGGTCACGTTGGGCTTGTATCCGTAGTTTCAAACGGCGCCATGCAAAAGGTAATTCACTGTAGTTCGGGTAATTCAACAAAATTTAACCAGGCCATACTGGAAACAGCACCAACCGTTTTTAACCGCCCGGATGCCCTGTGGGGCAGGTTTGTAGGCTGAGGGGTTAATCTCCCTTTTTCTTTTTCCACCATCTTGATTCCTTTTCGGCAGGAGAAGGGAGAAAGCCCACCTGCTTTTCTGTTTCTGTAGGCTTACCTGTACGTTTAAGGTAACTCCCCCTGAACCAGGCCCATAACGGGAGAAAAATGGTTACAATAAGCCACTGCCAGTTTTCTGTCACAAACTTCCAGATGGTTTTAACCATAGTTGTTTTAACAAATATGGTTTTCTCAAAAACGGGCACATCAACAGGCCCACTCCCTTGTTTATCTTTAACAATGGTTGATACCCTCAATTCAAGCGCGTTCTTATCGCCTTTTTTCAGCGGCAGCACCTTCCATTTCCATTCCCTGCTGGTGTTTTTATCAACAATTTGCTCTTCGGTATTTAGCGCCTGTATTTTAAAATTATCGCCACCTGCTGCATCAGTAAGCGTAACTAACACCCTTGATGAAACCGAAAAGGAATCGAGCTTAAACTGATCTCTCTTCTCATTTTTCAATAAAACGCTATCGTTTAACGATTGGGTAATTTTCACCGTGGCGGTAGCCATTTTCCCAACCTCCATGGTATCTGGAATATGGCTGGCCATTTTACTTTTAATGAGGCTGGCTACAACATTATCTGCAGGCGCTACGCCGCTGTTATTGTGCATCAGCTTGCAACCAAAACTTGTATTTACAGAGAAGTAAAAGAATACCAGGAAAATCAAATACACCGAGGTAATGATAGCGGCCCATTTACCCAAATAAAAATACCGCATGAGCAACTTGCGGGTGTAATTAAAAATTATCCAGAAAACAGCACCCACTATAATTAAAATAAGCAGGAACATCAGCATTTCCGGAATAGACCTGTAATCCATATATAAATTTAAACAAACCTATTTACAGCTACAAGAACTTAATAAACAACGCTTTATTAAAAAACACCAATAGATATAACCGCTTTACCCACGGCGGTTATATCTTTGTTGCTATATTATTGAATCCTTTTGGCTTCGTTCTTATGACCGTTTTCATAAAATATGGCGGTGTTAACCTTGCCGGTAGCATCCTTCAAAAATTCTACCTGAACAGGAACTTCCAATAGGAAAAATTTAGTCTGGCTTTCCGGATTAAGGGTTAATTTAGGCTGACCGGAGGGTTGGCCTTTCAATTTGCCATCTTCGTAAGTTATAGTTATAGTAACAGTTGGTGCTAAAGCATACTTGCCAACATAACTTTGCATAACCAAATCAGGTACCTTAACCATTGTTTTTACTGTTGAATTGTACAAGCCCTTAAAATCATAAACTTTGGCTACACTATTGATTACTTCATTAATAATATCAAAACGATCTGAATTGACCATTACTACAACACCGTTACCGCCTTTGAGGCTGCCATAATATTGGTTGCGAAAACCTGTATTAGCCCCGCCATGCTGAAAATATCCGGTACTATCCCGTTCTTCAGTAAATACACCCAAGGCCGCGGTTTTATCCAGGTATGGGGTAAGCCGTAATTTGGTTGTAGCCTGATTAAGCACCTTTGCCGATTTGCCCTCATAAGCCAGCTGCGTTTCAATAACATATTTGGCCAGGTCTGTCGGCGTTGTCCATAAACCGGCAGCAGCTTGCTCCGGGTAAATGTTATACTTTCCGGGTACTTGCTTTCCATTTGCATCATAAGCGGTAGCCAGTAAACCAGCTTTAAAACCAAGGGGAGGCTGGGTGTAAGTGCTATTGGTCATACCCAAAGGATCAAGTACCTCCTTTTTCATATACTCCGCATAGGGCCGGTGAGTTACATCCATCACAACCAATTGAGAGATAGTGATGCCACCACCTGAATATTCAGATTTGATGCCCGGTGCATACATAGAACGTACCGGAGGAGAATTTGCCGGCTTTTTTCCGTCAAGCACCTGTGGAATGGTGGGTAGCGGCTGCCTCTGCCCGTAACCTTCAAAACCATGCACGGTTAACCCGGCGGTATGGCTCAGCAGATTGGCAACCGTTATTTTTTTGCCTTTGCTAAGACTATCATACGGAAACTTCCAGCTGGTGAGGTAGGTATTGATATCCGTATACAGATCAAGCTTTTTTTCCTGTACCAATTTTAATACCCCTACACCATTTAACGATTTACTGATAGAACCCGACTGAAAAAGTGTTTGATCGGTTACCGGGATTTTCAAACTATCGTCTGCAAAACCATAGCCTTTGGCCCAGGCTATGTGGTAATTTTGAATCACCGCTATGCTTAATCCCTTTATATGATAAAAAGCCATCCGCTCTTTAATAGTAGCCGGCTTTTCGCCGGCTATTTGTATCGAACCTACAAGGTTGGTTTCAACCTGTTGTATTTTATTTTTGGTATCGCTTTGAGCAAAAACCGATAATTGTGTTAGTAGCAGTACCGGTAGAATAACTAATTGGTTTAAAGCTTTCATTTAGGTTTATATTTTAATTTAAACAATTATACAGAATATAATTTCGAAATAACAAAATAAACAAAATAAAATTCCTTAAAATAAAAATTCAAGCACATTTATCCCGCTAAAATACTACACCCAATTAGCCTATACCATTATATTAGCTTACTTTTTAGCAAACGCATCAGCCAATGCATTCAGCTGACCCGGACCTGTGGTTTTACTTCCATTTTCAATCACAACACGATAACGGAAAGTCACCGATTCGTCTTTTTTAAGCGTCAGGTTTTTTGCCGATTTACCATTGGTAAAAATCTTTTCGCCCAGCGGGTTGGCTGCAAACAAACCATACCCCCGTGCATGCCAAAATGTAGGGTAATTTGGATTTTGAGGATGATCAATGATAGCTATGCTTACCGAGTCGGAACCCATTTTAGCGTAAACCTTGCACCATACGCCGCGGGTGCTCCAGGCATCGTTGCCGGTTTTACCAGCACTGGTAAGGTAAGTTCCATTAGCAATATGGTCTGAGCCACCTTTTACTACGGTTACGTTACCTTTATCGTCTGTAAATTTTTGATCGGCAGTTTCGGGTATTTGCAATTCATGAGCAAGGCGCAGACCCAGCATACCATCCTTAGCATCATTAAATACGGCATCCATATCGGCCTTTAGGGTAGTGTAGCGGTCAATAATACGTTGGTCACCAGTACCACTAAACTCAAAGCGGGTGGTTTCTTCCAGTATTACCTCTTTTTTTTGATTAGTCCAATTGGCATGATAGGCTAATACGCCGGTAGCTCCGCTTTTAGTTTCCAGGATACGATCGGTGCGAATCCAGCCGTAAGAGCTTTTCTTGGCGGCAGGTATGGCGTACGAGTTATTCCAGAAATCAAGCCCGTTCAGGTTTTCAAAATTAAACCATAAACCAATATGGTGAGGGTGATCGGTAGGGTCGCCGGTACGTTTAGCTAATGGAAAACTGCGGGTAACCACCGTACCACTGGCATCACGCAGCGGGTATAACACAGGTTTCTCCAGCGTATCGGGGTACAGAAAACTGGTGAAGGGTTTACCCCCTATCAGCACATCTATCTTATCTTTTGATGTTTTTACGATTTTAACAGGTTCGCTTTTTTGAGCAAATACAACCGAAGCTAAAGTTGTCATGGCTAAGGCAATGCCTAAAGTTTTAAATGTGGCCATAGGGTTTTGATGTATAAGGTTAAGTAGTTGAGGAGAAAGGGCTCCCCTCTTGAGAGTGGCAGGGGTGTGTTTCTGCAACGATTAACACACCCCGCCACTTTCACTATCTTTCGCTCCCCTCTCGCATGAGGGGAGTTATAAAATTTAGTATTTAAATACTTTTCCGTTGGCCATCACTTCCTGGGTGGCCTCGTCAAATGTAGCTTTATAGCCGGTATGAACAGCGGCGTTGGTCATGATATTGGCGATGGAGTGGCTATAACCTGCCTCAACCGGGGCATTAGGCTGTTTACGGCTGCGTACACATTCCATCCAGTTACGTACGTGGTTTGACGTTAATTTATCGCCGCCGGTATTAGCCGAAGCTACTACCTGTTCGGTATTCTCCAGGCTTATTTCCGGTAACAGATTAGCCTGCATCCCCATAGCACCTGCCATTTTCGCGGTTAAGCCACCTTCTGGTGAAACCTTGTTGGTGTTCAGGTTTAGTTCACCTCCGTTTGAGTAATAGATCTCTGCCGGGTGCTCATCGCCATTATGCATACGTGAGCCAAAAGTTACCTGGAAGCCTTTTGACGGATCATCAAGCGGGCCGTAATCAAATGCGGCCAAAATGGTATCCCAGTTACGGCGACCATCTTTCCACTTATAAATCCCCCCATTGGCTACCACGCTGCGCGGATGTTTCAGGCCGGTAAACCAGTGTACGGTATCAATCTGGTGGCTCATCCACTGGCCAGGCAAACCTGATGAATACGGCCAAAACAGGCGGTATTCTAAATATATGCGTGGATTAAACGCCTCGTAAGGACGGTTCATGATAAAGCGTTTCCAATCGGTATCTTCCTCTTTTAATACACCTAACAACTCCGGACGGCGCCAGCGGCCTGGCTGATTTACATTCCAGGTAAGCTCAACCATGGTGATGTCACCAAACTTGCCCGAGCGGATAAAATCATTGGCTGCGTGATAGTTGGCACCACTTCTGCGCTGCGAACCAATTTGCACAATTTTGCCCGATTCCTTTACCGCTTTAAGGGCGGCGCGGTTATCCTCCATGGTTTCGGCAAATGGTTTTTCTACGTAAGCATCGCAACCAGCCTTTACTGCTTCAATAGCGTGGCGGGCGTGCTGAAAATCGGCGGTGCTTATAAATACCGCGTCAACCGATTTGCTGTCATATAGTTCCTCGTTATTGCGATAGGCCTTTACATCGTTCTGCATCTTTTCTTTCCAGATGGCAGCGCCTTCTTCACGGCGCCTTTTCCAGATATCAGACACGGCAACTACCTCAAAATTAAGCTCCTTATAATGGTTCATAAAGCTGGGGATATGCGAGCTTCTGTGCCTGTCTGAAAAGCCTACAACACCAACCCTAACCCTATCGTTAGCACCAATGATGCGTTTATAGCTTTTAGCGCTCCAGCTGTTTTGCGCAAGCATTACACCGGCACCCGCCAGCGCGGCCTGCCTGATAAAAGTACGGCGTGATTTTTCCATGAAGAATAGGTAAATTGGTTAATGGCCGGTTCGTGCAACCAGCTGTTTCAAATATCGAAGAATTTGCCATAAAAGCAATGCTGTTTTTAAGTGTGTTTGTAACAATAATGTTTCGTTGGGCGGCTGGCACTTTTAATCTGGCTGCTGACCTGGGAGAGGATCGAACTCCGGACCTGCTAACTACTCTCAATCTTTTTAAAACTTTATTTTAACACTTTTCGGCATCAAAATCGGCCGAAAAATGGGGTAAATCGGTGAAAAAGGAGGGTAAATCATCTACTTTAACGCTTTTCGAATCAGTTTTGGGCCTGTTTTAAACCTTTAAAAAGAACTATATCATTATAAATCAAATACTTATTTACAATTTTCAAGCCTCCGGTTACTTTGGGCCCTTAACCAAACAGCCCGGATACCTGTTAGGGCTATCCGGGCTGTTGCTTTAAACACAAATATACAAAATTGACAGATGGCAAGCAATCCGGATCGGCACATGAGATATCCTATCAGAGGAGCAAGTCCTGATGCAGAGGATTTCTCCTACGTCGAAATGACAAAATGGATAGTATTTCTACTCTATTGTATTACATAGAAGGATTTAATTCCCAAAAATAGAGGTCTTTGATCTTTCTTCGGGCGAAAGCTTTTCGAACTCCTGGTAACATTTGCTGATGTATGACGCCAGGTTAAAATCTTTGCCGGTAAAAGTTTTTATATCCGGGGAGTACCGCATGGCAAAACTATGCAACTCCTGATCTTTTAAGGGGACGTATTTTTTAATGTTTTCTTCGTTAAAGGCCTGCTGAATTTGCGCCGTTACTTTATCGTAATTAGCTTCCTGCTCTCTCTTCTTAGCATCGTTCTCGGTCTTTTTGTTCGACCATATCCGGATGCTGACCCCGCCCTTTTTAGAACCATCGGCATTAGGACCATCAACATTACGTTGGTAAGCCACGGTTTGGTTATGAAAATCCGGGTCTTTTGGCTGTTTAAATGCGGTTGGATTTACCGGGGCGGCACTCTGACCATTAATCACCACTTCATTCAGCATATGCTGTACCGGATCAAGGTAAAACTCACGGGCATTTAGGTTGATCAGCACTACGGTATCGGGCTTGTACCTGGAGCCGCTAAACACCAGCAGGTCGCCGGTTTTGGCTTGAATAAGAAAATGGCCCTGCTGATCAGTACGACTTTTAAACTTCCCGTTCAGGTTTTGAACACTGATATCGGCTAAGGTAACATGCGTTTTAATCTCATAAACAACACCCTCCATAGTATGCTGCTGAGCATAAGCAAAGGAGGATAAAAACAAGAATATGAATATAAATCCCGAACGAAACATTTTTTAAATTTAAAAATTCCAGCTTCAGGAACAAGTTAAAATATGTTAAAGGTTGATGAGCGGCATTATTCCCAAACGCTGCCCCGGATCAACATTTATCAAAATTGATTTATATTGCATATGCTTTAAAAATATCAGCCTGTAATGAGTGATTTTGAACCCTTTATTGAACATTTAAAAAAGAGAATAGACATAACCGACGATGAGCTTACCGAGCTACTATCTTATTTCAATGTAAAAAAGATCAAAAAGAAACAGTATATCATTCAGCCCGACTTTGTGGCCAAGCATCGCAATTACGTTGTTGAAGGCGCTTTCCGTGCTTATGTTATTGATGAAAAAGGCGAGGAACATACCATACAATTCGCTATTGAAGATTGGTGGATATCTGACTACAACAGTTTCATATACCAGCTGCCTGCCACCATGTTTGTAGTGGCGCTGGATGATAGCGTTGTTTTACAGATAACCCATGAACAGGAGCAGAAACTAAAAGCCGCAGCCCACAAGTTCGAAACTTTTTTCAGGATCATGGCCGAGCGCTCGGCCGCCTTTCAGCAGCGGCGTATCATCTCCAACCTCACTCAATCGGCAGAGAAACGGTATACCGACTTTTTAGAAAAGTATCCGCTGGTAGCGCAGCGTGTGCCGCAATATGCACTGGCATCCTACCTGGGCATGACCACCGAGTTCCTGTCCAAGATCCGCAATAATAAGGTACGCCGGAAAAGTTGAACTACTTCAACCATATTTCCTAATCTGGTTCATCGTCAAAAAATGTCGTTCTGCCCAACTTTGCTATATCAAAACAACAATTAAATAGTAAAGACCATGTCAGAAAAATTGAATAATAAAGTAGCCGTTATTACAGGAGGCAGCAACGGTATAGGTTTAGCCACTGCCAAATTATTTGCGCAACAAGGCGCCAAAGTAGCCATTAGCGGCCGTAACCTGCAAACCTTAAACAATGCAGTTGCCGAAATAGGCCATGATGCAATTGGCGTACAGGGCGACGTAGCCAGCCTGACCGATCTGGATAAACTATACCAAACCGTAGCCGGTAAATTTGGCAAAATAGATGTACTGATCGTGAACGCCGCCGTTTATGTACTTGCCCCATTGGCCAGTTTTACCGAGGAACAGTTTGATAAAGTAAGCGACACTAACTTTAAAGGCACTTTTTTCAGTGTACAAAAGGCGCTGCCTTATTTAAATGATGGTGCATCTGTAGTGCTTACCTCTTCGGTAGTGGCCGAAAAGGGCGTACCTAACCATGCGGCTTACTCAGCATCAAAGGCAGCCGTGCGTTCGCTGGCCAGAAGTTTCTCGGCCGAATTGCTTGACCGTAAAATACGGGTTAACGTATTAACCCCCGGCCCTATTGACACGTCGATATTTGAGTCGGTAACCAGCAGCAAAGAAGAAGCTGCAGCAGCCAAAGCCGGAATGGGCGAGTTTACCCCGGTTAAACGTGTTGGCACAACAGCCGAAATAGCAGCTGCCAATCTTTATTTGGCCTCTGATGATTCGGCCTTTATGGTTGGCGGCGAAATATTGCTTGATGGTGGTATCAGGTCATTATAATTTTATCAACTCACTCCGACGTCGCTGCGCTTGTCGCCCCTCTCTTCGCCTGCGGCGGAAAGAGGGGCTTGATAAATTAAGCGTCTCGCTTGTGTTAGCGAAGGAAAAATAAAAAAGCGGGGGACGGTGCGATTCCCTCCCCACGGGAGGGTGTAGGGAGGGGTTTCATAGACAGACTTATTCGTTTGAATGGCTTATAAACCCCTCCCTGCCACTACACCACCCTATCGCGCCCCTCCCAGAGGAGGGAATTAAAGATCTTCCGAATCATTACCTCCAAACAAAAAGAGCCGCCCTACAAGGGCGGCTCTTATATTATAATTAAAAAATTATTGTTGTGGCGGTGTAGCCGGAGCAGTTGCCGGTGCAGCTTGCTTTTCAGGCGCTTTGCCTATCAGATCCATAAACTGATCCAGTTTTGGAGTGATGATAATTTGAGTACGCCTGTTTTGCGCCTTACCCGTAGGGGTGCTGTTATCGGCAATTGGATTATACTCGCCACGGCCGCCTGCTGTTAAGCGTTTAGGGTCAACCGCGTAGGTATTTTGTAAGGCCTGAACCACAGATGAGGCTCTTAATGCGCTCAAATCCCAGTTATTGCGGATGTTTTTCTGTGTAATTGGCACGTTATCGGTATTACCTTCAATCAGTACATCGTAAGTGCTGTAATCTTTAATGATCTTGGCAATTTTGCTCAGGGTTTCGCCAGCCTTGTCAGATACCTCGTAACTGCCAGATTTATACAGCATGTTGTCAGACAACGAAATGTAAACCACGCCTTTCAATACCTTCACATCAACATCCTGTGTTTCCTGTGCAGTTAATGAACGGGTAAGGTTGTTGGTTAACACCATATTAAGCGAATCGCTTTTGGTTTTGGCATTTACCAATTGCTGAATGTATTTGTTTGAGCTATTAATCTCATCAACCAATTTGGAAATATTTACACTTCCCTGGTTGCTGGAGTTTAAACACTTGTTCAGCGCATCCTGCAAGGCAGCCACGTTTGATTTTTGCAAAGCAATTTGCTCTTCCAGGCTTGATACACGGCCATTTGCCACCGCCAAGGCCTGTGCAGTAGTTTGATATTTTACACTCATATCTCGGGTGCTGTTTTGCAGCTGAGTGTAATTAGCATCGAGTTCTTTGTATTTTTTGCTGCTAACACAGCTTTGAGTTAATACCGCGGCAACAAGCACAAGCGGTATAGCTATTGGGAATTTCATAGATTTTATTTTTTAGGTTTAAATATAAAACAATAATGATTAACCAATCAACAACCATAAAGTTTTGTTTACCCTCCGGTGATTGTTTTCGGGTATTTTTGCCAAAAAGTGGTCCGGAATATTAATTTGGGCTAAAGCCCATCCCCTGCACCGCTACCCGTCCCATAAATGGGACGGCAATGAACAAAGAAATTGAGATACCTCTTATTCATAGTTGCCCTGTTTATCCGCTCCATAAATTGGCGGCAATGAACAGAGAATTGAGGTGCCTTTTATTCGTAGTTGCCCTGTTTATCCGTCCCCTAAATGAGACGGCAATGAACAGAGAAATTGAGATGCCTCTTATTCATAGTTGCCCTGTTTATCAGTCCCATAAATTAGCGGCAATGAACAGAGAATTGAGATGCCTTTTATTCATAGTTGCCATGTTTATCCTCCCCATAAAATGGGACGGCAATGAGCAGAGAAATTGAGATGCCTCTTATTCATAGTTGCCATGTTTATCCTCCCCATAAAATGGGACGGCAATGAGCAGAGAATTGAGATGCCTTTTATTCGTCATTGCCGTTGGCTTCAGCCAACGGGCTACCCATAAAGCCCAATATGGCTTTAGCCAACCTCTGGCATTTGATGATCCTTTTAAATCTGCCGAACGCTTATCGTATCATCTCCAAAAACTTATTTCCTTATCTTGGCAGCATACTATCAATTTGAAAAAAAGATGAATACATCCTGTCACACCCTGCACAAAAAAATTAAATTAACCCTGATGATCTGTTTGTTAGCTATTACCAGCAGCTTTGCCCAAAACAGCCCGGCCATGAACTGGTTTAACCAACCCTCAAAGTGGACCGGCAACGCCGATAAACTAACCTTTACCGTTGACCCCGGTACCGACTACTGGCAGGTTACGCATTATGGCTTTAAACGCGATAACGGCCCGTTTTATTACCAGGAAATGGCCGGTAACTTTGAAGCCAGCGTAAAGATAACCGGCAGCTACCACGAGCTTTTTCACCAGGCCGGTTTAATGGTACGTATTGACGAAAAAAACTGGATAAAAACCGGTATTGAATTTGTTGACGGTGTTCAGAACGTTAGCGCGGTGGTAACCCGTGAGGTTTCGGACTGGTCTGTAGTGCCCCGCCATAACAGCCCTAAATCGGTATGGTTAAAATTATTGCGCAAAGGCGATTACGTAGAGATCAAATATTCTTTTGACGGCCAAAAGTATGACATGCTTCGCCTGGCTTATTTCCCGCCTGATAAAAAGGTGCAAATAGGCATGGTTGCCGCCGCGCCAGGCAAACTAAGCTTTCCCGTAACTTTTGAAAACTTTAAGGTAGAGGTTGTAAAGTAAAATACCTCGTAATCAAAAGCCTCGTGCAAAGCATACAATTTACGCACCCGGTCTTCGCTTCGCTGGACTACCCTCTCTGCCCTTTGGGCAAAGGGGGCTAAAAAAGGTGTTTAATATTTTTAAACTCAGGATAACCAGCGCTTATAGTTTTTGAAATCCCCCTCTTTCCGCCGCAGGCGAAGAGAGGGGTGACAAGCGAAGCGATGCCGGGGTGAGCAGATAAAACAGTCTATTTCCAAAACAACACCTTTTATACCCTAAATAACAAAGAGCCCCTAAAAAGTAGTTAAGGGCTTTTTGCTTATTAGGACTGTCATTTTGAGGGAGATCAAACCATCACTAAAAGAAACAATAAAATAATAAAAGATATTTTTGTCTTTTATTATTTTATTACATAGATTTGTCCTGTCAATCGGCAAGAGAAAGAAAACATCCACCTAAATAAAAGATAAAAAGGTATTAATATATTAATCATGACAACCGAACAAAAAACACTCATTACTGCTACCGTACCGGTACTAAAAGAAAACGGCGTATTACTCACTAAGTATTTTTACAACCGCATGTTTACCCATCACCCCGAACTCAAAAACATGTTTAACATGGGTAACCAGCAAAGCGGTAAACAACAAACAGCCCTGGCCATGGCGGTACTGGCCTATGCCGAGAACATTGCCAACCCAGGTGTACTGATGCCCGTGGTTGACCGCATTGGCCATAAACACATTAGCCTGGATATTCGTCCCGAACATTATATTATAGTAGGCAAGCACCTGATAGCATCTATACAGGAAGTTTTGGGTGATACAGCCACCCCCGAAATTTTGGATGCCTGGACAGCCGCCTACAACCAACTGGCCCAGTTAATGAGCGGTCACGAAGCCGGTTTGTATGAACACCAAACCAACCGTACCAACGGCTGGACCGGCTGGCGCCCATTCAAGATAGGCAAAAAAACACCCGAATCTGCCGAGATCACTTCATTTTACCTGTACCCTGCCGATGGCGGAAAGGTAGCCCCTCACCTGCCCGGTCAGTTTATCAGCATACGCATGTTTTTGCCCGAGCTTAACCTGAAACAGGCCCGTCAGTACAGCGTATCAAGCGCGCCCGGCAATGAATACTACCGTATTTCTGTAAAAAGAGAAAAAGGCCCCAACCTGGATACCGACGGCATGATCAGCAACCACCTTCATGACCTTATTAATGAAAACGACGTTGTTGATTTAACTGCCCCGGCCGGCAACTTCACATTGATAAAAGATATGGATGCCCCGGTTACTCTCATTAGCGGTGGGGTTGGCCTTACTCCGCTCATGAGCATGCTGCATACCCTGATCGAAAATGATTACCCGCATCCAATTACCTGGCTGCATGGTTGCCGCAACCAGTCTGTACATGCCTTCAAAAATCAGCTGGATGATATTGTAAGCGCCAAAGCAAACGTAAAACAGCATGTTTTTTATAACCAGGCAACTCATGAGAACAAGGAAGCCGGAGTTTTAGAAGGTTTCCTGGATATTAACAAAGTACCCTCATTAAACCTGCAGCCCGATGCGCATTACTTTATCTGCGGCCCATCGGTGTTTATCCAGAAACAATACCAGGACCTGATTGGTGCAGGCGTAAACAAACAGAACATTTACTTTGAAGAGTTTGGCCCGCAGGTACTCCAGTTAAACTAAGCCTTAACACAAACCCCTATTAAGCAACAACAATTTATTATCAGAACTTAAAAATTAACAACATCATGAATACTTTAAAAACCACAGTTCCGGTTAGCTGGACAGTTAAAGAACAAACCAAACATGAAAACTTTAATTTGATAAAAAAATTCAATCAGTTTGCCGATGGGCAAAAGGAAAACCACACCTTATGGTGGTTTGTAAACCTGATGGTACATGGCACGCTCATACTGGCCATTCCTGCTGTATTAATTTATTACTATAATGCCCCGGTAATTGTTCTGGCTATTACTATATCTTGTTTCTTCAGCACTTTTGTACCCAACATGTGCGGCTCAGGTATACGCACCACACTGGCTACTTTCTTTATAAGCCTGTTTGTGCATGCTGTAATGATACTGCTGGTTGTACTTTTATAATTATATACCTCTGTTAAAAACAGGAAAAGGCCCTTAACTATTTGTTAAGGGCCTTTTTTTAATTATTGTTAAAACTTATAAGTTAAGCCTGCTCCAAAAATTTGTTTAATCTGCAAGGCAATTTTTGAGCTTCCGTCATCATTGGGGATGCGGGTTTTGCCGTCATAGATCATTTGTACGCCGGCATTAACTGTAACAACCTTGTTCACCTTCATAAACAGGTTGGCCGTGTAATCTGTATAAATATCGCCGGGTTTGTGCAGGTAATCTGAATATAGTTTCAAGATGTTTTCCAGGCTGATGTTTTGCACCAGGTTAATTTTGTAATAAGCATCAAACGAGGCACCAAACTGGAAAAGGCTTTTTTCACCAGGATTAACACCAAACGCCCCTATAGATGACAGGTAATCATCCCGTACAATTATGATACGGACAGCCGCAGGCGATATATTGATCCTGAAATTATCTGAGCGTTTATAAGCAAAGCCGGGCCCGAAGGTAAGGTAAGCGGGGGCAAGAAGGTTTGATATTAAGGTTTTAGGCTCTGTACCATAATCATACCCTTTTGTAAACTGGGTTTGAAAGTTCATGTAAAACGTGTACAGCCAGTATTTTGACGCCTGGCGGCCCAGTAAGCTGTTCAGAATAATGCGGTCGTCATTTTTGCGCCAGCCGGCATCCTGTTGCTTGCTTAACCCATAGCCCAGAATCACTTTATTATCCCAGCTCCATACATCTTTCTTGTAATTAAAATCGTAATTAAAAATCAGGTTACCGGCAAATGCGTTTACCCCCCCGGCCGACCAGTTACGATAGGAGCTTTGACTGATCAGAAAGGTATTTTCGCCATGTATTTTCCATTTTTTCGCAGTGTCTACCTTTGAGCTATCCTGCGCGTAAACAGCAAAACCAATGCATGATAATGCTAAGAGTAAGATGATCTTTTTCATAGGTGTAAAAATGTTTAATGGTTAAAAGCCTTACCTGCCATTCATCCTTACCCCCATAACAGATCAATATATTATCATATATCTGATCTGTTATTTCATCCGCTTTTTGGGCGTTTTATTTATCAACGCTCTGGCAGATACCTTATCAAATATCGTAATTTACTATTATTCGTACTTAATCGCAACCATTAAGCCCAGTTGTAACACAGCATTTTATCACACTTTTTAGGTAATTGAGCCATTACTTGTTACATTTAGTGCGCAAAGTGTTGCTTTTTGTTACATGTAGTTTAGTATTATTTACTCCATATTATACTGTTCAACTTATTGCACATAACAATTATTTCATGGCTCATTTTAAACAATTCGCTTTTAAAAAGTTTGGTTTCTTTGATTTTGAAAACAACATTCTTGATCAGCTTAAACTGAACGACTACAGCGGTTTTATTAAAATAGTTTTCGTAAAAGCCGGCGGCCGGGTGGTTATTGACTTTAACAATTACCAGCTTGACCAGGATGCCTTATTCTTTATCAACGTAGGGCAATACCACCAGTTTGATGAACACTGCACCGGCACACTGGTTTACTATAACCGCGATTTTTATTGCGTGGAGATACATGACAAGGAAGTAGCCTGCGATGGTATCCTTTTTCATAATGTATATGAAATACCTGTTGTTGTTATGAGTGCCCAGCAATCATTGCACATGCAGCACATTATGCAGGAGATGAAGGATGAGTTTGACCGCAACGACAGCTCGATGGAAGAGATGCTGCGCATTTTATTAAAGCAGCTCATCATCAAAGCTACCCGGCTGTGGAAACAAAAACACCAGGTAGTTACCGATGAAGCGCATCAGGAAGCTGAATTTTCCAGAACTTTTAGTCAGCTGGTAGAGTGGAATTACACCAAACACCATACCGTAGCCGACTATGCCGACCTGCTTAACATGAGCCCTAAGGCTTTAAATAAACGCATAACCCGTTACAGCAACACCTCGCCCAACGATATTATTAAAAACCGTATCATTATGGAAGCCAAAAGGCTTTTGGTGCACACCGCCCTAAGCGTTAAGGAAATTGGCTACAAGCTGGGGTATGAAGACCCGTCCTACTTTGTGCGCCTGTTTACCAAACAGGCCAATGCTTCGCCGCAAAACTTCAGGCAGCAATACCAGAGCGTTCTATCGGCTTAAAAAGAACACGTTTTTTATTTCAATTAACGTTCTGCCACCTATAATTTCTGATAATAAAGCATTGTAGGGGAAAAATGTGCTATACATGTCTACAACCGTGCATTGAGTGGCTTTACCTGGCACCCTACCTTTGTTATGTTCAATAAATGATAACACACAAACTTAAAAACATAACAAAATGAAAACTCCAGGCATCTCCAACAAAATCGCATCCGTAATTTTAGCGCTTACCGTAGGCGGCTCAGCAGCAGCTCAAACTGTAAAGCCTGTTGATCCGCAGCAAGACCCGCATATTGAAAGCAATGTTAAAGCATTTTTAAAAGTACTTAATTCAGGTACAGGTAAACCGGTAGAAGAGCTTTCGCCTAAAGATGCCCGCGCGGTATTAACCGGTGCGCAGGAGTCGGTTAAGTTTGATTATTCAGACATCACCGTTACCGAAAAAACAATCACTGCCGATGGCCAAACCATTAAACTAAACATTGTTAAACCTGCTGGTGCAACCGGCGTGCTGCCTGTGTTTATGTACTTTCATGGTGGCGGCTGGGTGCTTGGCGATTTCCCTACCCACCAGCGTATTGTTCGTGATATTGTGGTAGCATCAGGCGCAGCGGCTGTGTTTGTAAACTATACCCCATCTCCCGAAGCTCATTACCCGGTAGCTGTTAACCAGGCTTATGCCGCTACAAAATGGGTAGCCGAACATGGCAGCGAAATTAATGTAGATGGTAAAAACCTGGCAGTAGCAGGTAATAGCGTTGGTGGTAACATGGCTGCCGTAGTTGCCCTCATGGCTAAAGACAAAAAAGGCCCGGCTATTAAATTACAGGTATTATTATGGCCGGTAACTGATGCCAATTTTGAAACCGGCTCATATAATCAATTTGCAACAGGCCGCTTCCTTACCAAAAACATGATGAAATGGTTCTGGGATAATTACACTACCGACCTTAACGCCCGTAAAGAAATATATGCATCACCGCTGCAAGCCACCCTTGAGCAATTGAAAGGCCTGCCACCGGCAGTAGTTGAAGTTGCCGAAAACGATGTGTTACGTGATGAAGGCGAAGCTTATGCCCGCAAACTGGACGAAGCCGGTGTTAAAGTAAAATCTATGCGCTACAACGGAATGATCCACGATTGGGGATTGCTTAACCCAATAGCTACCGTTCCCGGAACACAGGCTGCCATGGTTCAGGCAGGTACCGAATTAAAAAACGCATTTGCTGCTAAATAATTCCATCCAACATCATAAAAACAGCTCCCGGTTCATAATAGCCGGGAGCTGTTTTGTTATGTAGACTATCCCCAATTTTGGTGATTTTACTCCAGCAGAAAATTAAATATATTTGCAAACTATACCTATTAAAAATAACAACAATGGAATTTTCAAAAACTTACGTTGCAAAGGACGAGCACATAGATGTACAGGAAATTATGGACGGCCTGTATTACCCTTTTTACATGGAATATTGCAGACATGACTATATCAGGGAAGTTCTTGGATTTGACTTTGAAACAGAAGCCAAAAACGGCGTTTACATGGTATTGTCAAACTACAGCCTCAGCTTTGTAAGGTCATTAAAAAAAGGCGACGAGTTTACCGTTACCTGTACTTTATATAAAGATAAAGCAGGCCTGCCTAAACTGCATTTTAAACAAACAATCATGTTAAACAACAAGGTAATGACCAAAGCTGTATTTACCGGCACCTGCGTACCGGCCACCGGAGGCAGGCCTTATTTACCTGAATCCGTACTGGAAAAAATAAAAGACGCGCCTGTACTGGAAGATTAAGACTTTTACACACGTGTTAAAAAGCCCTTAGCTGTTTAGTTAAAGGCTTTTTTTATGTGCCTGCATATCAAATGAAACTTACTGGCAAATAACTATCTTTGCCGCCATGAATATCCTGATCCTCGGTTCGGGCGGAAGGGAAAGCGCCTTCGCCTGGAAAATAGCTCAAAGCCCCAAATGCCAGAAACTTTTTATTGCTCCCGGCAATGCCGGCACCAGGCAATACGGCACCAACGTTGATTTGAAAGTTACCGACTTTGCGGGTATTAAAGCCTTTGTATTAGCCAACAATATTAACCTGGTATTGGTAGGCCCCGAAGAGCCGCTGGTAAAGGGCGTTCATGATTTTTTCCTGGCCGATGAACAGTTAAAAAATATCCCGGTAGTAGGCCCGCAACAGGAAGCCGCACAACTGGAAGGCAGCAAGGATTTCTCTAAACAGTTTATGCAAAAGCATAACATACCTACCGCTGCGTACAAAACTTTTACTAAAGATACTTTACAGGAAGGCCTTACCTACCTGGCCACCGCGGGTTTACCCGTTGTGCTAAAAGCCGATGGCCTTGCAGCCGGTAAAGGCGTATTGATATGCCTTACATTGGAAGAGGCTCAACTGGAACTTACCCAGATGCTTGCCGAAGCCAAATTTGGCGAAGCCAGCTCAAGCGTAGTAGTTGAACAATTTTTACAAGGCATCGAGCTTTCGGTTTTTGTAATGACCGATGGTAACAACTACAAAGTACTGCCCGAAGCTAAGGATTATAAACGCATTGGCGAAGGTGATACCGGCCTCAATACTGGTGGCATGGGTTCCGTTTCGCCCGTACCATTTGCCGATGCCGCTTTCATGAAAAAGGTAGAGGAAAAAGTGATCATCCCTACGGTTGAAGGCTTAAAGAAAGATAACATTCCGTACAAAGGCTTTATTTTTATAGGCCTGATGAATACCGATGGCGAACCATGGGTAATTGAATATAACTGCCGCATGGGCGATCCGGAAACGGAAAGCGTTATGCGCCGCATTGATTCAGACTTTGTTGACCTGTTACAGGGCGTTGCCGAAGGTAACCTGAACGAGAAAGAATTAGTAATAAGCCCTAAAACCGCGGCTACCGTAGTAATGGTTGCAGGCGGATATCCGGGCGAATACCTGAAAAACAAAGTAATAACCGGAACGGAAAATGTGCGGGAATCTATCGTTTTCCACGCGGGTACATCTGCCGATGGCGAAAACGTGATCACTACCGGCGGCCGTGTTTTAGCCATAACCACCCTGCAAGACAATATGTTTAACGCCCTGCAGCAAGCCACCGCCGATGCCAGCCGCATCTATTATGATGGCATGTATTTCAGGCGCGACATTGGCTTTGATCTGCTGTAGGAAGTCGGAAAGTCAGTAAAGTCCGAAAGATAAAGTTTATATAGTAAAGAGGCTCGATAGTTAACTATCGAGCCTCTTTACTTTTCAGGATTTGAATCCTTTTAACTTCCGGACTTACTTTCGGACTTCCGGACTTTACTAACTTCCGGACTCCCTCAAATTAAATCTTCCCGAACAGTTCTTCCAGTTTGGCATCCAGATCACCGCCGCGCAGGTTCTTGGCAATAATTTTACCGGTTGGGTCTATCAGGAAGTTTTGAGGAATGGAGCTTACCTGGTAAAGGGTAGCCGCTTCATTGTTCCAGAATTTCAGGTCAGATACCTGGGTCCAGTCCAACCCATCATTTTTTATGGCGGCCAGCCATGCTGCTTTACCATCGGGCCGGTCTAAAGAAATACCTAACACGGTGAAATTTTTCACTTTGTATTTGTTATAGCTGCGCACCAGATTTGGGTTTTCCTGACGGCAGGGGCCGCACCATGATGCCCAAAAATCAAGCAATACGTATTTGCCTCTGAAAGAGGATAACTTAACCGGGGCTCCGTTTGCATCGTTCTGAATAAAATCGGGAGCCATAGCGCCAATGGCGGTAACCTTTAACCCGTCAATAGCATGTTTTAAATTTTTGCCGCTTTCAGAATCCTTTAAACTTTGCGACAGCCCTTCAAACAAGGGTTCTATCTCGTTAGGGTCTGGCGCCGGGCCACCCACCGAGTTGATGGCCAGCAGGCTCAGGTAACTGTTAGGGTTACTGGTAATAAAATTTTTGAATATAATTTTTTGCTCGGCCTGTATGTTTTTGTATTGAGCTTGTATAGCACCCTGAAAACCAGGATCTTTTTGTACTTCCGGCGCAGCTGCTTTAGCCTTAGCCATTAACACCTGTGCTTTTTTATTAACAACAGCCAGTTGGGCTATCAGCTTTTTATTATCATCATTTAATTGCGAGCCTGTAATTGCTGCCTTCGCAATAGAATCTTTACTGGTAATAGTTATGGTTCCCTTTTCTAAAAACAGGTTCAGGTCGTCGGCTGTTTTTGATGGGCCACCGTCAGGGTAATTTATTTGTACGTATTTATCAAGGCCAACTCCTTTGTAATCAACAGCCAGGGTGGCATTAACCGGGTTTAGCACTGTACCGGTAAGGGTAAATGCCCCATTGGCCACATTTGCCGAGTCAATTACGTTATTGGCGCCCAACTGGTATATTAAGTAAACCTTAGCAGGCGCACCCAGATTGCCCAGCTTACCGTTAATAGTAAAAGTATCGGTAGCCTGTGCAAATGCCATTACCGGCATCATGGCTATTATATAAAGAATTATTTTTTTCATTCGTGTTAAAACTATAAGGACTGATAACGTTAAAAGGTTGTTTGAATTATAATGATCAATTTAATTTTTGATAAGTGCGCCACCATAAGTCGGGCAACTCGCCCGAGGCCGCCATTTTATAATCGGCATAGCTGCAGGGCACCAGGTGAAAACGCTCATTGCGCGAGCCGCCGCTTGGGTAAGGCACCTGCATCCACCAGCGGTCTGATTTTTTACTTTTCACAAACACCACTTCCTGGTCTTCATGCTTTAAGCTTGTTTTATAAATAAGGTATTGGCTTTTAGGGTTAAGCGGAAAATCGCGCTTGCGGTTATAAACCCCTTCAATAAAATACCATATCATTTGCGCCAGTTGCGTGGCTGTTTGTCCGTTGCTATCATAAGCGGGGTTAAACTCATAAAAGCCGATAGAGCTTAATTTATCATTAAAACCGGCGTAGCGGCATAGCTGACAGGCCTCTTCGCCATAAAATCCATTAGGCGACGCGTTGGCATTACCCATGGCATCGGCCGAGCGTATGGCTCCCACATCAAAACTAATCATGCTGGCATTACGAATGGCAGGTTCTGTAACTGCTACATTACCGCTTAGTTCGCCCAAACGGTGAACATCAAAATAAAGCTTATCCATTACCCGCAGGCTTTCCTGACTTACAAAATAGGTTTGGTAACCAAGGTTGCTGTAATTGAACAGGTAATTGGGTTCGTGCAAAAATATTTTGTTGAGATAAGAGCGCGAGGTGGTTTCCAGGGTATCGTGCTTATCATCCTCATCCAGGTCAAAGTGCGAATCAATCACCAGCAGATCAACCTTCTGTTCAAGGTCCTCATAACCCAGGTATTGGGCATAGGTCAGATCCTGGCCGCCACCTAATATAATAGGGATAATATCTTTTTTTACCAGTTCGGCCACTACGGTTTTGAGTGCGAAATAGGTGTCGGTAACCGTGGCGCCTGCACGGATATTACCCAGGTCGGCAATTTTTACGGTGTAGCCGCCCTCATACAGCTGGTAAAGTTTTTCGCGGATATAGTCGGGCCCAAGAGCGCAGCCGGGGTTATCAATAGCATTACGATCGTCCAGAACGCCGATGATGGCCAGGTCTGTTTTTTCTTCCAGATCGGGAAAATCGACAGAATAATGCACTATTTTATCGCCAAGCTGGCTGGTATAATACCCCTTTTTAGGAGCGATCTTTTTAAGATCAATAGGTGTAAAAAAATCAGCTAAGGACATATTTTTCAAATGTGCAGATGTGCGTATGTGCAAATGTGGTGATAGATGTGGAGATATGCAAATGTGCGAATGAGTATCCGATGTGCGGATATGCAGAGGTGCAGATGAGTATCCGATGTGCAGATATGCAGATATGCAGAGGTGCAGATGAGAGGATGTGTGAATTTTTGTCTGAACCGGAATTAAAGAATTTATGAATTAACAGAATTAAAAAACACCTGCTCATCAAAAACATATTTACACATCCGCACATTTGCACATCCGCACATCTATCACCACATTTGCATTATATGATACTGATCACTGGCGCAACAGGTTTTTTAGGGGCCGAACTGGCAAAGTTACTGGTTAGTACGGGCGCGCGCATACGTTGTACTAAACGGGCAAGCTCAAAAATACCTCCATTGCTGCAACCCTTCCGGCAACAAATAGAATGGGTTGATGCCGATATGCTGGATATTTTCGCTCTGGAAAATGCGTTGAACGGTGTTACCCAGGTATACCACTGCGCAGCATGGGTATCCTTAAAACAGGCCGACAAAGAGCCTATGATCAGCACCAACGTTACAGGCACAGCCAACCTGGTCAATTTATGCGCCGCTATGGGTATCCGCATGGTTCATGTAAGTTCTATTGCAGCCATAGGAATAGCCAAACCGGGCGAGCTGATCAACGAGGAACACCACCTGGAGCAATCGGCAGAAAACGACGGGTATGCCATATCTAAACTGGAAAGTGAAATGGAAGTATGGCGCGGCATTGCCGAAGGGCTCGATGCGGTAATTGTTAATCCGTCGCTTATTTTAGGAGCCAGCACAGGTACTACCGGCACAGGCGCTTTATTTGAAACTGTACGTAAAGGCCTTAAATTTTACACCGGTGGCAGCGGTGGCTTTGTTGATGCAGAGGATGTAGCCAAATGCATGGTAGCCCTCATGAACAGTGATATTACTGCCGAGCGCTACATCATCAGCGCCGAAAATTATACCTATAAAGCCATCACTACTGAAATTGCACAGTGTTTCGGCACCAAACCACCATCAAAATTAGCCAAACCCTGGATGATGGGCCTGGCCTGGCGCGGAGCAGCTATTATTGCGGCCTTAACAGGTAAAGCACCATCTATTGATAAAACTTCGGCACTGGCTGCTTCGCAGATCAGGGCGTTTGATAACTCTAAAATTAAACAGGCTATCGGCATTGAGTTTAAACCGGTAAGCAAAACTATTACGGAGGTTTGTGAAGTGTTGAGGTAGTCCGATTAGGCACAAGTAGCCTCTGCGCACTTAGCTTCCCTTTCATACTTGCGCCAGAGACCGTTTCCACCCATGCGTCATTGCGAGGTACGAAGCAATCTCTAAACTATACAGAGCGGCATTAACCTGCTTATGTAGAGATTGCTTCGTACCTCGCAATGACGTGGGGTTATAAAAAGAACGCAGACAATCTCTATCGATTCAATATATTAAACTCTGTTTCACCCCATAGCAAAAAAATTCGCACATTTGCACCCAAGATGGAGCAGTACTTTATTATTGATTTCGACAGCACGTTTACACAGGTAGAGGCCCTTGACGAACTGGCCCGCATTTCTCTCAAAAACCACCCCAACCGCGAGGCTATTTACAAACAGATTGAAGATTTGACCAACGCTTCTATGGAAGGCCGATTGTCGTTCACCCAAAGTTTGGAAAACCGCGTTAAGCTGCTGGAAGCCGACCGCGATCATTTAAAGCAACTCATATCTTTTCTAAAGAAAAAGGTATCTACCTCATTTTCAAGAAACACCATCTTCTTTAAAAACCACCAGGACGAAGTACTGATTGTATCGGGCGGCTTTAAAGAATTTATTACTCCCGTGGTAACAGAGTACCATATAAAAAAGGAAAATATTTACGCCAATACCTTTGTGTTTGACGAGGATGGCAAAATTATTGGGTACGACAGGGAGAACCCGCTTTCGCAGGAAGGCGGCAAAGTGAAATTGCTGAAAGAACTGCAATTACCCGGCGATATATACGGCATTGGCGATGGCTACTCCGATTTTCAGTTAAAGGAATCGGGCATGATCAAAAAGTTTTTTGCCTTTACCGAGAACATTGAACGTAAATCTGTTGCCGAAAAGGCCGACCATATTACCCCCAGCTTTGACGAGTTTTTATACCTGAATAAACTCCCCCGCGCTATATCATACCCCAAAAACCGCATTAAGTGTTTGGTTGTTGGCAATATAGATGACGATGCTCTGGCGCAGATGAAAAAAGAAGGCTATAACATACGCCACCGTGAAAGCATTGAGGAAAAATACCTGGAAGAAGCTGGTGTTTTATTTTGCGACGAGGCCAACCAGCCAAGTCCGGAGCAGGTACAAAAGGCAGGCCGGCTTAAGGTAATAGGTATTTTTGGTAAATGTAACCGCAAACTGGCCGATACAGCCACCGAAAGCGGCATCATTATATTTGACGACCCTAAGCATAACCCTCATAATAATGATTTTATACCCCGCCGCGTAATGGCTTTCATGAACGAGGGGAAAACACATACCAGCTGCAACTTCCCTGATCTGCAGCCGCCGCGTGTAAGCAATGCCCACCGGTTAATTCATATCCACAAAAATATCCCCGGCATACTGGCTAAAATAAACGAAGTATTTGCCCGTCATAACATTAATATAGTTGGTGAGTTTTTGGTTACCAACCCGCAAATTGGTTACGTAATTACCGATGTTAATACCGGCTATGATCCGCAGGTACTCAACGAGCTAAAAGCCATTGATCATACCATAAAGTTCAGGTTGCTGTATTAAGATTAGTGAGTAGTGAATAGAGAGTTGTGAGTAGTTGATTGACTTGTAATTTTTCAACCACTCACTATTCACCAATTACTACTCACTAATATGTTCCACAAAAGGCACAACCATTACGGGTACTGTGGCATGCCGTACTACCCCTTCGGCTACGCTGCCGCCAAACAGGCGGTCGAGGCCAGAGCGTTTGTGCGTACCTAAAACTATCAGATCGGCATGAAATTCTTTGCTGCATTCAATTATACCATCGGCCCTTGAACCATATTGTTTAAAGGTGGTTATTTCCAAGCCTTGCCCAAGCTCTTTTATGGTACGTTCCATAATTATTTCTGATTGCCCTGACTGTATCTCGGCCAATTCAGCCTCTTGCATACCCAATGTACCATCCATGGCTACTCCCGTAAAATTATCTGCCGGGCTGGGAGGTATAATTGCAGGTTCAATGATATGAACCAAACCTACAGAAGCATTGTAGCTGCGAGCCATATCAAAGCCATATACCGCGGCATTGCGGGCATAGGGGCTATCATCAATACCAATTAATATTTTACTGATTTTCATTGGGGTTTAAGGTTAATTTCCATTTGAACCAATATACAATATTTCAAGTTCAAAATGCTCTTATTAAGACACCCGCAAGCTAAAAATGTTTCCGCTTTTTTGAGATAAGCGCCACCTGTAAGCTCAGCTCATTTTTATTACCTTTGATGATGCATTTCCATCCTGAAATTGAAGATCGCCTGGCACGTTTGCAGGAAAAATATGAAGCCATGGGGCAGGATATGAACTCCTACCTCGACGGCCTCCTGTATGCCGACTTTTTAACCTACTGGGATTATATTCACCTCGATACTTTATTGAGCCTGCAAAGTCCTAAAACGCCCTTTCCTGACGAGGAGATATTTATCATTTATCACCAGATCACCGAACTGTATTTTAAACTGGCCCTGCACGAGTGCAGGCAAATTGCAGAAGCGCAGCCGCTAACGGTTGAGTTTTTTACCGCCAGGTTAAAACGTATTAACCGGTATTTTGGGGCGCTTACCCAATCGTTCGAGATCATGGTTGATGGGATGGAGAAAGAGCAGTTTCTGAAATTCAGGATGTCGTTATTGCCGGCAAGCGGTTTTCAATCGGGCCAGTACCGCATGATTGAGATATACGCTACCGATTTTATAAACCTGGTTGATAAAGACAAACGTCCGGAACTCCTCAACGCCCCCATCGAAGATCAGTTTGAATACCTGTACTGGAAATTTGGAGCCACCGAACTATCAACCGGTAAAAAAACACTGACGCTAAAACAGTTTGAAAAAAAATATTCCAAAACTTTTATTGACCTCGGCCAGGCCAGCGTTAACCACAATTTTAACGCGCTTGCCAAACAATTTGAAGCAGCAGGGCAATTAACCACCGAACTAAAAAACGAATTAAAACAACTGGATATTAATGTGAACGTGAACTGGCCGTTATCCCATTATAAATCGGCCGTGCGTTACCTTAACCGCGAGCCCGAAGAGATCAAGGCTACCGGCGGCACCAACTGGCAAAAATACCTGCCTCCGCGTTTCCAGAAACGCATTTTTTACCCCTCCCTATGGACGGCCGAAGAGCTGGAAAACTGGGGTAAAGCCTGGGTAGAGAGTGTGTTGGGTTGAGTGAGTGGGGAGTGGAGAGTGGTGAGAGTAAAATGGTTTTGTCATCCTGAGGAACGAAGGATCTATTCTACAACATGAATATTCAATAACAGATTCTTCACTATCGTTCAGAATGACAAATTTGTATAAAAGGCGAAAAGGCCAGCCTTACTGGCTGGCCTTTTCGCCTTTTTCATTATTAAAATGAGACGCATGTAATGCGTCTCTACATTTGTTAATTCAAATCTACCAAACCTTTACACGCTCATTTTCGGGGCGGTAAAGTTTATCGCCTGGTTTTATGTCAAATGCTTTGTAAAACTCAGGGGTGTTTGATAGCGGCCCGTTAACCCGGTACATTTCGGGTGAGTGAGGGTCAACGCTGATCCGCATACGCATGGTTTCATCGCGGGTTTTGATGCGCCATACCTGGCCAAACGACAGGAAGAAACGCTGATCGGGTGTAAAACCATCAATCTTGGTATCGCCTTTACCTTGCGGTGTTCTTTTAAATGCCTGGTAAGCGATAGCAATACCACCTATATCGGCCAGGTTTTCGCCCTGGGTAAGGCTGCCATTTACATGCAGGTTGTTCAATACGGTAAACTTATTATACTGCTCAATCATTAAGCCAACACGGCTTTTAAATTTATCGGCATCCTGTTTAGTCCACCAGTCTTTCAGGTTACCGTCTTTATCATACTGGCGGCCCTGGTCATCAAAACCGTGGGTCATTTCATGGCCAATTACCGCCCCAATAGCGCCATAGTTAATGGCATCATCAGCATCCTTATCAAAGAAAGGGAACTGCAATATACCAGCAGGGAAAACGATCTCGTTAAAAGTTGGATTGTAGTAGGCGTTAACTGTTGGCGGTGTCATACCCCACTCGCTTTTATCAACCGGCTTACCAGCCTTTTCAATCATTTCCTTGTACCTGTGGCGAGCCATTGACTGCTGATTTTTGTAATAAGTATCCTTGCTGATCTCCACATCATCATAAGTTTTCCATTTATCCGGATAGCCTATTTTTTTGGTGAATGCAGCTAATTTAGCCAAAGCTTTTTGCTTGGTTTCAGGGCTCATCCAATCCAGCTTTTCAATACGCTCTTTGTATACGCTTTGCAGGTTGTTAACCAGGGCAAGCATGCGCTCTTTGGCTTCGGGTGTAAAATATTTTTCAACGTAAAGCTGACCAAGCAGCTCACCAATGCCGCCATCAATAGTTTCAATAACGGTTTTCCAGCGTTCCTGCTGTTGTTTACGGCCACTAAGAACTTTACCGTTGAAATCAAAGTTAGCATCCCTGAAAGCTTTACTCAAAGCGGTTGAAGAGTTATCAAGCGCCGTAAAGCTTGCCTTATCTTTCCAAACATCAATTGGCTGCGATTTTAATAATCCATCCAAAGCTTTAAAGTATCCAGGCTGCCCAACAAGTACCGTATCGCTATTTAACTCCATGCGTTTAAATGCATCTTTCAGGTCAATATCCGGAATTTGCTTTTGCAGATCGGCAACGGCAAACTTGTTATAATTCCTAACAGGATCACGCAATTCGGTAGGTGTAAGGTGCGATTTTGCTATCAGCGTTTCCAGCTTTAAAATACCATCGGCCTTTTTAGCGGCAGTAGCCGCGTCGGTACCGGTAAGGGTAAACAGCTTGGCAATATATTTTACAAACTCAGCACGTATTTTAACCGTGGCCGAATCGGTGTTGAAATAATAATCCCTGTTAGGCAGGCTTAAACCCGCCTGGTCAAAATGGGCAATGTTTTTAGTGCTTATCCGGTCATCAGGTGCTACATAAAATCCAAGCAAAAAGCCATCGCCCTCTTTATAGCTATCTGCAGCAAGGCTCACCAGCTGTTTATAATCAGTTACGGCATTAATTTTAGCCAGTAAAGGTTTCACAGGCTCATAGCCCAGCTTTTCAATACCTACGGTATCCATACCGCTTTTATACAGATCGGCCACCTTTTGCTCCTTACTGCCGGCAGGGTTTTCCTGCTGGGTTATTTTTTCAAGTATGCTATGCAGATTTTTCTGGTTATCATCATTTAAAGTATAAAATGATCCCCAGCCCCGCTGTGATGCAGGTATCTCTGTTTTTTTTATCCAGTTGCCGCTGGCATACTCAAAAAAGTTATCGCCCGGTTTTACCGTGGTATCCATACCAGCTTTATCAAAAAATACGGTACGTTTAGGAACATCATCTGCCGATGATGATTCTTTTTTTTGCTCGCATGATGCCAGAATAACGACCGGGATAGCCGCTAAAGCCCATTTTGTGATCCTCATAATAATTAATGTTTAAAATCAGTCTAATAAAGTCTAAGTTATAAAGTTGAATTGACAATAACTAAGACTCGACCAACACTAATCTGTTACACAGCAGGTTTCACTTCTACCTCGGGTGGTTGTATCTGATTTAAGGAGAGGGGAATTAATTTTTTTGTTTTGAGATAAGTAAAGCCCACGATAAGCATGGTCATGCTACCGCCAAATATTACTGCAGGTACCGTCCCCAGCAAACGGGCAGCCGTTCCCGATTCAAAAGCGCCTATTTCATTTGATGAGCCGATAAACATTTGGTTTACCGCCGATACCCGGCCGCGCATATGATCGGGTGTTAACAATTGCATAATGGTACCGCGAATAATTACGCTGATGCTATCAAAAGCACCTTCGGTAAATAAAAACAGCAGCGAAAAGTAAAAGCTGCGCGATAAACCGAAGCAAATGATGGAAAGGCCGAAACCGGTAACGGCAATAAGCAAATTACGCCATGGCTTACCCATAGGCGAAAACCGGGCCATAGCCAGCATGGTTAACACAGCACCCAGTGAGGATGTAGCCCGCATAATACCCAGGCCCTCTGCCCCCACTTTTAGTATTTCATTGGCAAATACCGGCAACAAGGCCACCGCACCGCCAAAAAACACCGAAAACAAGTCGAGGCTCATAGCGCCGATCATCATTTTATTGTGGAACACAAAGTGGATACCTTCTGACAAACTTTTCCAGATACTCTCTTTAGGGATAAACACCGGCGGATATTTCCTCAGCATAAAAACCAGCACCAATGAAATAACCAGGAACAGAATAATCACAGCAAATGTTGCCGTAATACCTGTTAAGCCCGGTACAATTTTATCGGCATAGCCATAAATCAACCCTCCGGCCGCAGGGCCAACAATTGATGCTATCTGCCAGCTTGAACTGCTCCAGGTACTGCCATTAGGATATATTTCTTTGGGGATACTATGCGCGTAAACGGTAAAAGTTGCCGGGCCATAAAACGCACGTGCAACACCATTACAAAATATCATGCAATAAATAATGGGCACTATCCAATCGGTATGAATAACCCCGCTCATACTTTTGAGCGTAACGGTAAACATGACCGACGATGTTAATATAACCCCACTAAATATGAGCAGCAGCATTTTACGCTTTTCTGATTTATCGGCAATGTAACCGCCGTATAACGCAATTCCTATAGCGGGTATGGCTTCGCACAGGCCTACTAAGCCAAGGGCAAAAACACTTTTAGTTACCTGGTAAATATAGAAGCCTATAACAACGGCCTGCATCTGGTATGCAAAGGTGAAACAAAAACGCATGCCTACATAAGATCTGAAATCTTTATATCGCAATGCTGCAAAGGAATCTACTTTCTGGGGTTTACTATCGCCTTCTTCGGTCACTGTGTTGTTTTTATTGAGCCGCAAATTTACAACACCACTTCGGAATATGGTAACACGATTTAAGGATTTGATTGGATTTTTTGTTGGATGGGTTGAAAATTAGGTTGAGTGATGATTCAACTCTTCCCTTCCCTGGCGCAAGTATGAAGCGAAGGCCATAGAGGGCGGCTACTTGTGCCTATTGAGGTCACAAGTAGCCTTTATGCATTACCCCCTACTTCATACTTGCGCCAGAATAGAGGCGCCAGAATAGAGATCCCCCCTGACTCCTCTCAAGAGGGGAGTCACACCGCCCTTATTAAATAAAAAAAGAGACGCATGTGATGCGTCTCTACAGAAAAAAATCAATTAATCTTTTTTAATTTGTTTAATCGTGTCTCAGACAAAATTATAAACCGTGCTGATCTATCAGGTAAATAAACGCGGCTATACCTGCGGCGCCTAATTGCAGTTCGCGTTTGTTCACGTTTTCAAAAACATCATTCGGTGTGTGGTGAATATCAAAATAACGTTGCGAATCAGGACGGAAACCTATGAGCGTAATACCCGGAAGTTTTTCTTTTAACGGCTCGATATCTGTACCGCTGCCACCGGCCACCAGGTGATCAACCTCATAAGGCTCCAGCAGGGCTTTGTATTTATCGTTTATGTTTTTCAGAAAATCTTTTGATACGCCGTCAAAGCTAAAACCACGCGGTGTAAAACCACCTTCGTCGGTTTCAATGGCGGCAATATGCTCTTCCTTATTTTGTGCAGCCAGTTCGGCATATTTTAATCCGCCTTTATGCCCGTTCTCTTCGTTCATGAAAAATACTGCACGAATGGAATTTTTAGGACGATAGCCTGTCGCTTTAAATATTCTCAGTACCTCGGCCGATTGCATTACGCCTGTGCCATCATCATGAGCACCCTCGGCCAGATCCCATGAATCCAGGTGACCGCCTACGCTGATAAATTTATTAGGGTTTTCGGTGCCGGTAAGTTCGCCTATTACATTGTAAGATAATACATCGGGCAGCAACTCGCAGCTTTGCTTAAAGTAAAATTTTATCAGCGGCAGTTTACGTAAACGCAGCATATTGCTTAGTTTGTTGGCAGCCCTGGTTGATATGGCAGCAGCAGGTATCAGTTTTGTACCCGGAGTTGCGAGTGTAGCGCCTGTATGCGGAAAATCATCATCGGCACTGGTGAGGGAGCGTACGATAACGCCTACCGCGCCATATTTGGCAGCCGCGGCAGGGCCCGCAAACCGCTGATCGCCAGCTGCGCCGTAAGCTTGTCCGGCTTCAATAAAACGCTCGTCAAATGCACGGTTAAAAAAAACTATTTTGCCTTTTATCACGCTTTCGCCCAGCGTTTCCAGCTCTTTCAGGCTGCGCACCTCCACCACATTGGCAGTAATTCCCTCTTTCGGCGTAGCTACTGACATGCCCAAGGCCGCGATAGCAACCGGGATGCGGGTTTTACCATCAATAATAAAAGCGGTTTCTTTTGCACCACGTATCCAATGCGGTACCATTACCTCCTGCAGGTAAACCTTATCAAAGCCGTAGCCTTCCATCAGCTTTTTGCTCCACTCCACCGCTTTTTGCGCGTTTGCAGAACCGCTTAAACGCGGCCCAATATTTTTACACAGGTAACGCAGATTTTCGTAAGCCTTGCCGTTCACCAGGGCTTCGTCGTAAATTTTGCGAATGGTTAATGAATCCTGCGCATGCAGCAGGCTGGCCGATGCGAAAAGAGCAGTCAGCAATAAGGAGAGTTTCTTCATATATATAAGATCAGTTTAACAAATGTAAGATTTTGGGATAAAACAACTGATGTCATTTCGAACGATAGTGAGAAATCTTCTGCTCTGTGCAGGTCGGCTTATAAGGAGCAGAAGATTTCTCTTTCGCTCCAACGCACACACCACCCAGCTCTATCGAAATGACACGTCTTTAATCGTGTATCAGGAAATCTTATCCCAGCTTAAACCTGAGTTATTACCTTGAAAAGCATGATGCAGCACCTGGTTTTCAGGCAGGGCCAGTTGAGGGTCTTTTTCAAATATCTGTTCCACACATTTGCGCACCTTTATTAACAGCTCCTGATCGGTAGCCAGGTTGGCTACCTTTAAATCGAGTACACCGCTTTGTTGCGTACCTTCCAGATTACCCGGGCCGCGCAGTTGCAGGTCTATCTCCGATATTTCAAAGCCGTTATTGGTTTTCACCATGGTATCCAGTCTGATCTTGCCGTCGTGGCTTAACTTATGGCTGCTCATCAAAATACAGTACGATTGTTCGGCTCCGCGCCCTACCCTGCCCCGCAGCTGGTGCAATTGCGACAGGCCGAAACGCTCGGCATTTTCAATGATCATGACCGAGGCATTAGGTACATTCACCCCTACCTCAATTACTGTAGTAGCTACCATGATCTGCGTTTGTTCTTTGATGAAACGCTGCATTTCAAATTCCTTTTCGGCAGGTTTCATTTTACCATGCACTATGCTGATGTTGTAAGCTGGCGCAGGGAACTCGCGCCCCATAGCCTCAATACCATCTTCCAGGTTTTTCAGATCGAGCTTTTCGCTTTCCTGTATCAGCGGATATACGACATAAATTTGCCTCCCTAAAGCAATTTCCTGCTTCATGAAACCAAACATGCGTAAACGCTGGTTTTCATAAAAATGGACAGTTTTTATAGGTTTACGACCTACGGGCAGTTCATCAATTACGGATACATCCAGATCGCCATACAGCGTCATAGCCAGTGTGCGGGGGATGGGTGTTGCCGTCATGACCAAAATATGCGGCGGCACAATATTTTTACGCCATAGCTTGGCCCTTTGCTCAACCCCAAAGCGGTGCTGCTCGTCAATTACCACAAAGCCCAGGTTTTTAAACTGTACCTTATCTTCAATAAGCGCATGGGTTCCTATGAGTATTTTCAGGTCGCCGTTTTCCAGGCGTTCGTGCAACACCTTACGATCTTTTTGTTTGGTTGAACCGGTGAGCAGGGCCACTTCAATAAAACCATCTCCTACCAAACTGTTTATGGTTTGATAGTGCTGGGTGGCCAAAATTTCGGTAGGGGCCATAATGCAGGTCTGGAAGCCGTTATCAACCGCAATCAGCATACTCATCAGGGCTACTACTGTTTTACCGCTGCCTACATCGCCCTGCAACAGGCGGTTCATTTGTACGCCACGCTGGGTATCCTGCCTGATCTCTTTCAGTACCCGCTTTTGCGCTCCGGTTAGCGGGAAGGGAAGTTTATGATGATAAAAATCATTAAAGTAATGGCCTACCGTATTAAAAATATTACCCCTAAACTTTTGGGTATGCAGCAGTTTATTGCGCAGCAATTTAAGTTGCAGCAAAAACAGCTCTTCAAACTTAAGCCGAAGTATGGCTTCGTTCAATAAATTAGCATCGGCAGGGAAATGGATATTTCGGTAAGCATCGGCCCGGTTAAGGAGCTTGAATTTGTTAACGATGTATAAGGGTAAATTTTCGCGGATATCTTTGGCATGCAGCCCCAGCAACACAGAGGTAAGTTTCTGGATACCCTTACTATCCAGCTGAAACTGTTTGAGTTTTTCGGTGGAGTTGTATACCGGTTGCAGCGTGGCATTGCCCTGCCGCTGCATATTGGCCGGCGTGTAGGCCTCCATTTCCGGGTGGGCCATTTGCGCCTGCCCGTTAAAAAAACCGGGCTTACCAAATATAACATACACCTGCCCCGGTATCAATGTTTTCTCTATCCAGGTGATACCTTTAAACCATACCAGTTCCAGTATACCAGTATCATCCTTGGCGTTAACAACTAAACGTTTGGTGTGTTTTTCCCCAACTATTTGTTTATTAACAATACGGGCGAGAACCTGCACGTAAGGCAAATCGGCCTGAATATCTTTTACCTTATAAAAACGGGTACGGTCAATATACCGGAAAGGAAAATGCCGTAACAGATCCTCAAAGTTAGCCAGCCCTAATTCCTTTTTCAAAACCTCGGCCCGGGATTGGCCTGCACCTTTTAAGTATACAAGTGGTGTTTGAAAAGGATCCAAAAGAATGTCGCTTTAAATGGTTTTACAACGTCATTGCGAGGTACGAAGCAATCTCTATGCTGTACAGAGCGATTAAAAAAAGCTGATCTGCCTATGTAGAGATTGCTTCGTAACTCGCAATGACGGGTGGGTATATGTTAAGCTTGCGTGAGGCTAATTATTTTACCGCGATCACGGATATCTCCACATTTACGCCTTTTGGCAATGCTGATACCTGTACGGTTTCGCGGGCTGGGAAATTGGAGGTAAAATAGGTTCCGTAAACCTCGTTCACCTGGCCAAAGGTGCCCATATCTGTTAAGAAAATGCTGGTTTTAACAATATTTTCAAAGCCTATGCCTGCTTCTGTCAGAATGGCTTTCAGATTTTCCATTACCATTTTGGCTTCGTCGGTTATGCCGGTGGTTACCAGTTCGCCGGTGGCAGGGTTAAGTGGTATCTGGCCTGATACGAATACAAAATTGCCGGCTATGGTAGCCTGGCTGTATGGCCCTATCGGGGCTGGCGCGTTATTGGTGTTTATTATTGTCATCATTTTTTAAATATGAACACTTGTATCAGTTTGTAAATTATCCCCGCCAAAAACATAATGATAGCAATGGCATTGATAATGTGCATTGCCCTCAGGTTAAAGTTTGTTGGCCGGTTGGGATCTTTTTTTCTAAAAAAATACATATTACAAAACTAATAAAATTTCTGTTTGGCCTTCTTTTCCGTTTGTGAAATAACACACCCCTTCCCACCTCTAAATCCACCGCGCCCTCTCTGAAGCGGGGAATACCGACTCATATTCCCTCCCTCGGGAGGGGTGCGGTTGCTTGTGTTTTGGCTGGGAGGGGTTTCTGCATTATTACATCTTGACGAAACCCCTCCCTCCACCCTCCCAAGGGAGGGAATCGCACCATTCCTCTGTTTTTATATGCGTTATTATTCCTCTTCCTCCTCCGCTACAATACCCAATATTTCATCCACCTGTTTAAAGTTGCTTTTTACAAAATGGCACCAGTCGCATTCTTTTTTGCCGCAGCCGGTGTTAAAATCGTGGGCCATTATTTTGGTGTAGGTATCCTGTATCTGTCCGCTTACAATTTCTATATCATCGGGTGTTATCACAAACTTTTCGCGGTGGTATTCGCCTTCGCTTACAGGCTCTACAAAATCAAATACGGTACTTACTACTTCCCAATCGTTGGTGCGGTCATGATCTACCAGTATTTTGTAAAATACGCCCTGGCGCCAGTAATCGCCGCCGTTGGGGGCATCAAAGGTTGGGCGCAGGAGTTTATCTTTTGCATTTTTGAGCTTACCTGTTTTATAATCCACCACGGTTACGTGCTTGCCGTCAAACTCCATCTTATCCAGGTTACCCTTTATCGGCACACCGCCAATTTCAATGTTTTTAATGCTGCGTTCGGTGATGGCTACCTTATTCCAGTTATTAACATTTTGTTCATAATATGGCGGCAGTATCTTTTCTCCATAGGCCAGGCGCAGTTTAAATTCATCTTTGGTAAACGAATCACGGTTGCGGGCCATGTACCAGCGAAACTCGTTCATGAATTGCTCGGTTGATAAAAACTCGTTATCATTATCTTTCAGCAGCCGGTAGGTTTTGTTGAGTGCCCAGTGCACCGCCTGCCCAAAAGTAGCCGACGGACTTTTACCCGATGGCACCCTGATCAAACACTGAAAATAAAACCGCAGCGGGCAATCGAGGTAGTTGCTCAAATGCGTTACCGATAGTGTATAGTTTTGCAGCAGCTGGTTAATATAGTTTTTATCAAGCAGTTCAACCTTAGGTTTTTCGGCCTCGCTAAACTGGGTCATGTAGAACCCAAGCATGGTATCTTCCGTAACTTTCGGATATTGTACCTGCAGGTCGGTACTGGCCAATATTTCGCCAATAAACTGGCTTGCTTCCTGATCCTTTGCTTTTTTGTCTTTACCAGCGTATGAGATATTGAGGTGCTGCTTGGCGCGGGTTATGGCCACATAAAACAAGCGACGGGCTTCCTCTCTCTGAGCAATATCGTCAGATGCAGTTTGTGTTAGCGTATCAGGATAGCTGAAACCATTGTTGCGGCCCTTGCTGTCCCATGTACGTTTATCGCAGCCAATAAAAAAAACGTGCTCAAACTCCAGGCCCTTTGAGCCGTGGGCAGTTAAAAAGTTAACGCCATTGTCTGAAAATATCACTTGGTTCAGGTCAAGCCTGATGCTGTTTTTCTTCATCAGATCGATAGTAGCAATCAGGTCAGGCAGTTTTATTTCGGGATTTTTGCGGCTTTCATCTTTCAGGAAATCAAAAAAACTGGTGAGCATTTGCATGTGCCCGCCTTTATCAGTTTGCTGCATGATGTACCGCAGAATACCCATTTTGGCAATCACATCCTGAAAAAACTGTTGCAGCGTTACGCTCAGGGCCGATTTAATGAGCTCATCTATATTATTGATGAGATACTTCATCTCCACATTTTTAGCCGGATCAAACAGATCGGCCTGTGCAGGCAGGCGCATTTCGCTCACGTAACGGCGAATGGAGGTTTTAGGTTTGTTATTGCTTACAGCACCGTAATTTTCTTTCGATACCGCGATGCTGGCCTTGGCAATTTCAATAGGCGCTATGCTGAAAAAATCATAGTGCATGATCTCGAACAGCAGTTCATCGCCACTGTAGGGCGAATCGATCTCCATGGCCAGGTAGCGCATAATGTTGATGATCTTTTCGCCAAAGGGTTGGGTAAGTACATCAATTTTGCGTTTGGTGTTAACCGCTATTTTTTGAACATCGAGGTATTTGATCATTTCCTCTACCTGGCTGTGGTTACGGTATATTACCGCTACTTCGCCGGGGGCCACGCCGTCATCTATCAGCTGCTTTATCCGGGCCGATACATCAACCAATTCCTGATCGGGATTTTCGTATTCACGTATCTCGGGTTCAACCGTAAGTTCAACAAAGCGGCCGTGTGATGCACGCAGGTCTTTATCCAGCTTCAGCTGACTGGTTAGCCTTTCAAAGTTATTATTGATGAGCGCCCTTGAAATATCAAGGATATGCTGATTGGAGCGATAGTTATGTTTAAGCACCACGGTATGCAGGGTATCTACATAGTCGGTAGCAAAGTCAAGGATGTTTTTCATGTTGGCACCCTGAAACTTAAATATCGACTGGTCATCATCGCCCACTACAAACACGTTAGGTACCTCCCAATAATTTAGCAAAAAGCGCAGCAACTCATTTTGCGAGCCGCTGGTATCCTGAAACTCATCAACCAAAATATACTGATAACGTTCCTGGTATTTACGCAGTATCTCTTCATTGTTAGCAAAAGCCCGGAGTACCCAAATGATCATGTCGTCATAATCATAACGGCCGCGGGCCTTCATTTTAGCATCATAGTTTTTGTATTCGCGCACGGCTGCCACCAGTTTTTTCATTACCTCATGGGCAGCGTCAATGTCTTTTTGTTTGGGGTCGCCTACTTTTATGCCGGTTTTGGCATTGGCGCGCTTGTATATAAACTCCTCGCGGTTGGGCAGGTCGTCCAGATATTCCTGAACGGCTTGTTCAATCATTTCGGCATCCCAGTTCTCGCGCTTCATAGTCGAGAACAAGTCTTTCAGACGTTTGGTATCATAGTAAATATCGCCGGTAAAGCGTTTAAGCAGGTGGTCATTATCAAATTCATCAACCAGTTCACGAAACAGCATAGCCGATTCGAGGTCGGACAATGATTCCAGGTTCAGCTTGCCAAAATATTCCAGGTTTTCCTGAATGATCTCGTTACAAAAAGCGTGGAAGGTATAAATGTTTATGCGGTAAGCATCGGGGCCAATAAATTCAAACAAACGCTTACGCATGGCAACAGCCCCTGCATCGGTATAGGTAAGGCACAGGATCTCGTTGGGCAGGGCATCGGTATCGGTTAATATTTTGCCTATACGTGCGGCCAATATCTGCGTTTTTCCTGTTCCGGGACCGGCCACCACCAGCACCGGACCATCCATTTTATTTACCGCGGCAAGCTGCTCGGGGTTTAACCCTGCCAAAGCTGCCTGAAATTTATCGTTATACTTGTTTAAGTTCGATTGCATAATTGTTGAGTAAAACTACGGAAAACGTGCTGGGATGTCAATTGCTAATTTGCTAATATTTTTAGACATGAAGACTCACCCTGGCTTTGCTTCGCTCGCCATCCCTCTCTTCGCCTGCGGCGGAAAGAGGGATTATTATAAACGCGTCATTGCGAGGAACGAAGCAATCTCTATGCTATACAGAGCGAACTTTGCATATTGAATCTGCCTATGTAGAGATTGCTTCGTTCCTCGCAATGACGCGTGGAGAGGGTGAGCTTTGTAAATGGCACGCGGAGATCAAATCCTTAACTTTTTTCCCTCTATTGCATCCCCGTACCTGTCGGGAAAAACACATTCACACTTACCGGCAGTTTCCCGGTTGGTTTCAGCGTACCGGCAATTACTTTAGCTGCTGATTTTTGCAGTTCGGGGGTCATCTGGTAGCATACTATCAGGGCATTACTTTTTTCAATACCGGGCAAACCGGCTATAGTGTAGGCATTGGCAAAAACGCTCATTATGGTGTTTTTACGTGAGGCCAGATCGGCGATCAGTAATTTTACATCGGTGCCGTAATCCAGTTTGCTCTGGGGGCGCAGGCGGGTATCATGTATGCCTACAATGATCTGATCATACCGCTTTAACCAGGTTAGTATGTTTTTAAGCTCAATGGCCGGTGTATTTTTAGCTACTGTAAATATGCGGCAGGTTGGATAACTTTTGGCTACCTCCTGCTGAAAAACTGTAGGACCATCCACACCTATGCTCACTATGGCAGTTTTCAGGAAGGGGTTTAGTTTTAACGCCGCAGAGTTACCTTTAATAAGGGTAACGGAGGCATCGCTCAGTTGCTGCACCAGATCTTTAGATGATTGCCTGTTGAGATCAGCGCTTAGGTTTACCGGCGAAATGGTTTGCCTACGGTCAAGCCCCGCCCAGTACTTGGCTGCCAATACCTTTTTTACTTTAATTTCAAACTCAGCATCGCTAATAGCGCCATGGCGAACCGCGCGACGAATGAGCTTGATAGCCCTGTCGGAGTTTTCAGAAAGCTCAATAATATCGTTACCAGCTATAAATGCCTTTACATCGGCATCACCATTGGGGAAATATTTAGTAACGCCTTTCATCTCCATAGCATCTGATACTACCAGCCCTTTAAAGCGTAATGAGTCTTTCAAAATACCAGTAACAATAGGGCGCGATAACGTTGAAGGCAAATGTTTGGTGCTATCCATGGCCGGAATGTTCATATGGGCTATCATAACCCCGCTAATACCCGCGTTAATAGCCTCGCGAAAAGGATATTCTTCAAGCGAATCTAAACGGGCCCGGCTGTATGGCAGCAAGGGCAGGTCAAAGTGCGAATCAACATTGGTATCGCCATGGCCGGGGAAATGTTTGGCCGTGGTAAGTAAACCAGCGTCCTGCATGCCTTTAAAATAGGCTATGCCCTTTTTGGCCACATTGTACATATTATCGCCAAATGACCGGTAATTGATCACCGGGTTGTTGGGGTTGTTGTTCACATCCATATCGGGACCAAAATTGATCTGGATACCCAGGCGTTTAAAATCATAAGCAACCTGCTGACCCATTTTATAGATCAGGTTATTGTCTTGTATGGCGCCCAGTGTCATCTGGTAAGGGTATGATATGGTTGAATCTAAACGCATGCCCAGCCCCCACTCGCCATCCATTGATATCAGCAGCGGTACGTTGGCCAATTTCTGATAGCGGTTGGTTAAGGCTGCCTGCCTGGCGGGGCCACCCTGAAAAAACACCAGTCCGCCAACTTGCTGATCTTTTATTACCTGGGCTACAGAATCTTCATAAGCTCTGCCTTTATTGGTATGCGCCCTTACAAAAAGCAGCTGCGCAACTTTTTGCCTGCGGCTTAGTTTATTGTACACCGAATCAACCCAGCGATTTTTGGATTTGAGGCTTTCTATATAGCTTTCCTTTTGCGCAAAGGCCGTAAAAGCAATAAAATTAAGGGCTAAAACTAAGGCAAAGCAATACCTGTTATTCAATTTTGGCATGGTCAAATGTAGTATAAATGTATGTTTTACCCCATTGGGCATATTAAATATTATAAAAAATTATACCACGAATAAACCTTTGGTATAATTTTTACTCTATGAATATATAAAAACGAACTAATCATGAAATCATGAGGAACAGGTGTCCATAATGATTTCGCTACCAAAAAAAAACAATTAAAAAAATGAAAAAAATTATCTTTTTAGCAATATGCTTATTTACCGTAGGTTCTGTTAGCGCTCAAGATTATTATGGCCCCCGCCATAGGCCCCGCCGTTATGTTAGGCAAGAACGTCCGCACAACCGATACAATGACAACCAGGTTAAAGTTGGTATTACCGCCGGTTTAAACCTCGCCAATTCACTTGATGCCTATGATTCGCGTTTTAGTTCGAGCACTATCGCAGCCTTCAATGTAGGGCTTACACTGGATGTTCCTGTTACAAATTATTTTTCGTTCGCCCCCGAACTATTGTTTTCGCAAAAGGGCTTTAGTGCCGATCTTGAAAATGCTCATTTTACCGAACGTACCAACTATATTGACGTGCCCTTACTGGCAAAATTCAGGCTTGTACCCGGTTTTAATTTCTTAATTGGCCCTCAGCTTACCTTTTTAACTTCGCAGCAAGACACTTACCGCGACTTTGGCAGCAATGCTGTGACCCGTTTTGATGGACACCAGGGCGATCAAAGCTATGTTGCAGGTGTAGTTGGTGTTAGTTTTGACATTAACCGCAATGTAGAGATCAGGGGCCGTTATAACATTGACCTTTCCAGGAACGCCTCTAATGAAGCTGACCTACCCGACTTCCGTAACCAGGTTTGGCAAATAGGACTTGGATTTAAGTTCCAATAAAAATTTGCACCAACAAAAAAGGCCATTCTATAATACAGAATGGCCTTTTTTGTTGCACTGCCTGTAAAAAACAAAAACACTGTAGCGATTTGCAGCATTTTGCGTATTGTAACAAAAGCCCCTTCCAAACGTTGATTTAGGGGTTTTGTTTATATACTATACATTTGCCCCAAATATGATATCGATAATAATATGTTCTGCTGATAAAACGCTCCTTGACAACGTTAGTCAAAATATTGAAGAAACAATAGGTTTACCTTACGAAATTATAGCAATTGATAACGGCGACGGAAAAAAAGGTATTTGCGAAGTATACAATCACGCTGCCCAAAAAGCCCAATTTGAAGTTTTGTGTTTCATGCATGAGGATATTATTATTGAAACCAGGAATTGGGGCAGTATTGTAAATGAATTATTTAAAACAAATCAAGATTTGGGCTTGCTTGGTGTGGCCGGCGGAGCTTACAAGGCTTTAGCCCCATCAGGATGGAATACATTTGGAGATATTAATATCTACATGCACATACTGCAGGGCTTTAAATTCACGCAAAAAGAACACTTACTGGTTAATCATAATCCCGACAATCAAAAATTGCCCACTGTTGCCGGCGTTGATGGCGTGTGGTTTGCAACCACCAGAAAAGTATGGGCCGAATTTAAATTCGACGAAAAAACATTTACCGGCTTTCACGCCTACGATGTTGATTTTTCATTAGCTGTAGGCCAAAAATATAAGATCGCAGTTACTTATGATATTTTACTGATGCATTTATCAGAAGGTAATTATGATAGTACCTGGGTTTATGAATCAATGAAACTGCATGAAAAATGGAGTAAACATTTGCCCGTTAACCTGCAAGGCCTTACGCCTAAACAACAAATGGCAGCCGAAAAAATAACCTTTAAAGAATTCACCGAACAACTTATTAAACGCAGGCTCCCATTAAAGCTGGCTTACACCATACTTTGGCAAAATAACCGGTACGCTGCCACCAACTTTAAACTATTTGCAAAGCTTAATTTTTATTTGTTCAAGCTGATGCTTAGTTCAAAAAACCAAGCTTAACTCACTGGGTTAATCTAAACGGAATATCTTTCTGTCATTCGGTTTTATATGGGTGTACCAAAAGTTTTTTGCTTTAAATCCCCACATAAGCTTAATAACATCCCGCTGCCGGCGGTAATTACTCCATTTTTTGGTATAGTATAAGATGTTGATATATTTTTCTATAAAAAGAACAAGGCGTAAAGAAAAGTAGCTATCAGCCCTATTAACATACAGGCTAAGTAATGTATCAACAACCGCTTGTCGCTTATTTTTAGGGTAAGCGGCACAATGCTGTAACCATTTACTTCGCTGTTTGTAAACTTGCGTAATAGTTCTGTGCCTGTATTTATCCTTCTTCTCATCCTTTCTGGCCAACAGATCGGTATCACTGTCATCATGCTGACGGTATTTGACCAGGCACTGTGGCAAGTAATCAATAGTGCCTAAATTAGTTGCTACATAGGCAATCCACCAGTCATGGTAAGCATCCTTCTTAAACGGCCGCACCTCAGCAAGCAGTTCCTTTTTAAACAATATGGAGTGCCCTGATACACAATTAAAAAATAAAAATGCTTCAGGTTCATCGCCCCTGTAAAAATTAAACAGATCGGTCATTTTAGCATTCAGCGACTCGTTCTGTTCATTAATAAGTTCCGAATCATGATAGAGCATTACGTTATCACCTATAGCTGCCACCTGCAATTCAATCTTTCTCAAATCCCACAGATCGTCCTGATCACACAATGCAATCAAATCGCCTTTGCAATAATCCAGGGCCCGCTCAAAATTATTTACAAAACCCAAATTGGTTTCATTGCGGTGTATGTGCAGGCTGGGATATTTTGAGGCATAATCAGCCAGTATCTGATAAGTATTATCGGTTGAACAATCATCTACAGCAATAATTTCAATATTGGTGTAAGTTTGATTGATGAGCGTATCTAACTGCTGCGCTAAAAAACGGGCGCCGTTGTAAGTACAAAGTGCTATGGATACAAGTGGGCGTTCTGTCATAAAAATCAGTGTGTGGTTCTGCTTTTAAATATCATACCCTTGTTTTTTGAATATGGGCCGCCAAAAATCAAGGTATAAATCCCATGCATGGCAGCCAAAGGGTAGTTCATTTTTATTGATTCTAAGCGCGCGCTCAGGGGCCAGTTCAAACGAAAACTTTAACCCCGTTTTATATGATGGTATATTTAATATTTTCCGTTTCCGATTTACTTCTATAGCCCAAAAAATATCCTCATGAAATTCGTGTTCGCTACGTTTTAAATAGACCGACATTTTATCGCGCATGCTAATACTCAGATCGTAAAACTTTTTTACCCTTCGCAATGAAAACCCTCCGTTACCAACTTTATACTCATATTGCATTGACGATGGAAGGCCATTTTTCTGAATATTAAACCGGGCATGATAATAAAATTGAATTTTCGACTTAATCGCTTTAATTAAATCCGGGTAATCACCTGGCGGTATCCAGGGAGCACCTATATAATCAATTGGCTGGTTGCACCAATAACCTAACTCATCCTTAAATACAAAGGCATCTAACTGATGAATTAAAATAAATTCATAATCTAAAAAACGTTTGTAAAAAGTGTCAGAAAGCATTAAGGCATTGTAGCCATCAATGTTTTTAAAATAGCTATCATCAAATGTTTCAATAGCTGTAAAATTAAACTGATCAACCTCGTCAGACAAAACAAGCGATTGGGGCTTTATAATGATGCGGGGATAGTTAGCTAAAACATTTTGTAGCTGAGTAAGTGCGATTTTCTCTAAATCAGCTATTTTATTTTTATAAAAAGGCACTATAACAGCAACTTTCTTTAGCTCACTCATAACGCCTGGTTTTTATTGTAAAGCTCCTGTACTAATGATTCAAAATGATCCTGAAAAAGAAAATCATAGCCATTTTCGCCTTCCGGAACAACATTGATAACATCATAACAGGCTTCTAAAATGCGCGGAACTTTTAATGCTTCGGCAATTGAAAATGGAAATGATTGATTACCGATAAAAAATTTACATCCTGCAATTATCCGGGCCAGCTGTAAAAAATCATCTACCTGTACCCATTCAATATGAGGTACCTGCTTTTTCATGTCGTTATATTCCGCTTCAACCCCAATAAATTTTAAGTTGCTGTAGTTTTTCAGAAATTTATAATCAACTCCCCTGCTCCTGTATCTTTCGCTCCGTGCAATAATTATATCATCTGCAAACGATGTATCCGGCTCTACATCAAGCCATTTTTTCCATAAATCAGGATTTACGCCTGTAACATATGAACACCAATGGGCTATATTACATCTATCCATCGGTACATGTCCGGCCCTAAAATAATCCAGGTCAATATCTATTTTCTGATCTGTTAAAGTATCGAACTGGCTGATGTATGGTTGCGACCTGATTAAAGGAGCCAACATGGTCATCATTTTATCGTTAAGCCTTACATTGCCCAGTGGGTGGGTGGTTTTTGCCGAGATTAACAATGGCTGCCCAAGCCTCAGGTATAAATTTATAGGCACCTTAACCATTTCGGCCAGTTTTTTAATGGTTGGCAATGCATAAATAATATCCCCTGCATTGCCACCATGATTAAGGTTAAGTTGATGGTTAGCCTCGGCAACGGCCCGTATCTTAGCCGGGTTATTCAATCGTTTATCTCCGATTAAAAAATTTGCAGCTTCAGCATTTTTATAATTATGCAACTCCCATTTATAATTTTTATAACCCGTTCTATCGGTATATTTAAGCCAATAAGTACTTATAAAATTTCTTTTTTTCACCATTTCCATTATTTCCCCCCGCTAAACAATTTCTATTTATTAGTCTGCATTAAAGGTTTGCATATCAATCAATCTTTTGTAAAGGCCGTTATATTGCAGCAATTCCAGGTGGTTACCCTGCTCCACAACGCAGCCCTTTTCAAGCACAATAATAACATCGGCATTTTGTATGGTGCTTAAGCGGTGGGCTATAATTAACGACGTACGATTTTTCATGAGGTTGTTCAAGGCTTCCTGTACCAGCTTTTCCGATTCGGTATCCAGTGCCGAGGTGGCCTCATCCAGCAGCATAATTGGCGGATTGTTCAACACAGCGCGGGCAATACAAATACGCTGACGCTGCCCCCCCGATAACTTACCTCCTCTGTCGCCGGTATTGGTTTGGTATCCCTTATCGGTTTCCATGATAAAATTGTGCGCATTGGCAATACGCGCCGCGGCTTCCACTTCCTGCTGGGTAACCCCGGTTTTACCAAATGCAATGTTGTTAAAAATGGTATCATTAAACAACATTGACTCCTGATTCACAATACCCATTTGTGCCCGCAGGGATTCGGACGTAACTAATTGTATATTTTCACCGTCAATATAAATGGAACCGGCTTGCGGTTCAATAAAGCGCGGCAGGAGGTCCATAAATGTTGACTTTCCTCCGCCTGACGGGCCAACCAGCGCAATAGTTTTACCTTTTGGAATTACGAGATTAAGATCATTTAAAACGTATTTATCCGGCTCATCTTCAACAGCATCGGCCGCTCTCTTGTTTTTATAGGCAAATGATACATTTTCAAAACGTATGCTATCATTAAACCCTTTAATTTCAACGGCATTGGGCGCATCGGTTATTAATGGCTTTTCGTCAATAAGGGCAAGCACCCGCTCGCCTGCCGCTATACCTGAATGAATATTGCTGAATGCATCAGATATGGCCTTGGCAGGTCGCATTACCTGTGAAAATAAGATGATATAAAGAATAAAATTTTCGGCCGTTAATGTGCCTTTGCCATTTATAATTAATGAGCCACCATACAATACAATGGCCGATACCATTAAAACCCCTAAAAACTCCGAAACCGGCGATGCCATTTGCTGCCTTTTGGCCATTGACCGGGTAATGCGCGAATAGCGCTCATTTTCCTGATCAAACCTGTTTTTAATAAAAGGTACCGCGTTGAACGCCTTGATGATCTTTATCCCCGACAAGGCTTCATCCAGATAACTGATCATATTACCATAGGTTTGGTGCGATTCAATGGCCTGATCTTTTAAACGCTTCACTATCCTTGAAATGGCAAATGCCGAAATTGGAATAATAAGCATAGAAAAGAGGGTAAGCTTTACTGAAATTGCAAACAAGGCTATCAGATAGGCAATAAGCTGAAAAGGTTCTTTAAATATTACCTGCAGCGTACCTGTAACTGAAAACTGAACCACCTGCACATCGGCAGCTATTTTTGAAATGATATCGCCCTTACGCTCATTACTGAAATAACCAAGATGCAGGTTCATAACATTATTAAAAACAGTTCGCCTTAAATTTAAAAGGGTGTAAATACGAAGGTTTTCCATAATACGCTGAGAAAGGTATCGAAATATGTTGCTCAGCAATACAGAAATCACAATAGATACACAAACAAACTTTAAAGCTCCGGAGGCACCATAATGCTGGTTAGCCTGCTGCGCGTAATAATTGAAGTTCTGTAACAGATCAAGCGAGTGCTCTGGTTTTTTAAGTAACTGGTTTGGAGGAGTTGGGTAAAAAATTGTTTTGAGCAGAGGAGCAAGAAGGGTAAGGTTAAGTGTGTTAAATATTACCAAAAATATAGTACATATAAAGTATGGTAAAGCAAACTTGCCTATAGGCCTGGCAAAGGACAATAACCTGAAGTAGATTTTCATTTAAAAAAATTAATCTGCAAAATTAGTTAAATAGCAGTTATTATATATACTTAGTTTAGGAGGCAAATGTAACAATAGCAATTCTGCATTATTTAACTAATAAGCAGGCTCTTTTTGTATAATTCAAGATATTCTTTAGCCGTTTGATCCCAGTTAAACTTACCTGCATATTGCTGAATACCTTCCGAAAGCTTTTTTTCATGAAACTCCTGCAAGCCATTTAATAATGTAAGCTGCATTGCTCCGGCATCAAAACTATCAAAATACCAGGCGAAACTGCCGCCAACTTCTGGAAGTGAGGTGTATCTGGATAAAAAAACCGGCTTCCCAAAATGCATGGCCTCAATAACCGGTAAGCCAAAACCTTCGGCTAAGGATGGAAACACAAAGGCTTCGCAATTTTTATAATACCAGGCTTTATCTGCCTCGCTTACCGGGCCGGTAATTTTAATCCTGTTGGCACATCCATATTTTTCTGCCTCGGCAATAATCTTGTCTTTATAGGATGATTCAATACCGGCTATTACCAGTTCCATATCGTTTCCCTGCAACAGCGCCGGCAACACATGAAAATTCTTTTTAGGAGTTAACATGCCAATAGTGAATAGAAATTGCCTATTTGGCCGATACACCGGATTATAACCAGGTGCAACTTCCGGCTTATCGGCCCCATTATAAATAACCGTTAACTTATCCTTTGCCTGTGGAAAATGAGTTAAAACCTCACCTGCAACAAAGTTAGATATAGCTACAATATGGTGGCAGCTATTAATATACCCGCCCAATCTGTTTATATACTTATTAAGTTTTTCGGCCGGCCAGCTTTCATCATACAACTGATTAAGATCATGAATGGTAAGTATTTTTTTACCGCCCACCTGCTGGGGTTTTAGCCTGCAAAACTGATCTGTAAAATGGGTTATTTTAAATTTGTTCCGTTTAGCAAACCATAGTTTATGAAGCGTTATACGCTCAAGTAGTTTAACCCTCCCCTCAAAGTAACCTGCCGTTTTTTTATAAATATAATAGGTAAAATCAAAATTGTTATTGTTTCCCTTAATCAGGGCATTACCTAAACTTTTGCCGTAATGAAATAAACCAGTGTTGGGATATTTCATGGAGTCAAGAGTTATTAAAACGTTCGGTTTACTCATAGTTAATTATTTGCTCTGCTTTACGCATCAAACATTCAGCGGAATATTTTATTCTTGTTTCAGGCACTCGGCATACAGATCAAGATACTGCTGTGCTGTTTTTTTCCAATCAAACTGTTCGGCATGTTTCATAATGTAGGCACTCATGGTTTTTGCTGCATATTCTTCCAGGCCTTTAATGAATGTTGCCTGCATGGCTTCAGGTTCAAAATTATCAAAATACCACGCGGCATCTCCCCCAACCTCGGGCAGTGATGTGTGCTTTGATAAAAAAACAGGTTTGCCAAAATGCATAGCCTCAATAACCGGCAGGCCAAAACCCTCAGCTATTGACGGGAAAAGAAAAGCTTCGCAGTTTTTATAATACCAGGCCTTATCCTCGTCGCTGATAAGCCCGGGAATAATTACCCTGTCGGCACAATTGTATTTTGCAGCCACTTCCAGTATTTTTTCCTGATAGCCGGTTATTTTGCCTGCAATAATCAGTTCATAATCATTGTTTTTTAACAGGGCCGGCAATACATGAAAGTTCTTTTTGGCCGAAAGACTGCCTATGGTAAATAAAAACTTACGCGCCGGTTTATATGCCGGAGTATGATTGTGGGGTAGGCTGAGTTTATCAGCCCCGTTATATATTACCGAAAGTTTATTCGCAGCCTGCGGATAGTGCTGTATTACATCATTAGCTACAAAATTTGATATTACAACCACCCTGTCGCAGGCATCTATATAGCCCCCCAAACGTCTTAAATATTTATCATAGCGCTGGGGCGACCTGTTTTTTTCGTGCACCGGGTTCATATCATGAATGGTAAGCACTTTTTTGGCGTTTACCCTGTTGGGGTTTAACTTACAGTACTGATTGGTAAAATGCACCAGGTGAAACTGGTTATATTTAGGAAAAAAGATTTTATGCAGCAGCGATATTAATATAGTACCGTGAATTTTTTTAAAGGTGTGGATAGCTTTACGGCTCACATAACCATACAGGGTAAAGCGGTCATGGCTTTGTTTAATCAATTCATCACCGAGGCTTCTTTCAAAAAAAAACAATCCGGAGGTTGCATGTTTTAATGAATCGAAGGTTATCAGTATAGATGGTTTCAAATTTTGCAGAGTTTTATTACTAAAGTATTTAACCTGATTGGCTACCCGAATTATGTAGATAACAAGCTGCCAAAATAAATTTTACGGCATAGCTTAAAGAAACAAATATACAATTTTGATGAATTATCGGGCATTGGGCCGGGAAATCGCTTTTAACTTTAATGGCCGTGAGGGGGCACCTGCGGAACCATTGCTAACTTGATTTAAGCTATAAACAGGTGACTCCGCCAGAATTTGGAAATGAAAAATTGCTATAGCTCCAGAAAAACCACCCTGATTATAGCAGATATACCGGTACTTTAACGGCTCCTACGGAGCCCCCTGTTTTTAAAGCGATTTCGCTGGGCATTAAGCCTGCTTTGTTGTGCACTGCCTCAAATCGACTTATATTTGTTAATATACTCATGCATACAGAAAACATTAAATCATCAGCTATAAATTTCAGGTCGGTTGCCCGGGCCTTAACTATTGTTGAAAATGATTTAGCTGGCGCCGATGATTTGCTTAAAAGTTTAAGCTTTACTAAAAACACACCTATTATAGGTATAACCGGGCCACCGGGAGCAGGCAAAAGTACCCTGGTAAATTCACTGATCAGTCTGCTTTTAAAGGATGAAAGCAAGATAGCGATTTTGGCTATTGACCCTACCTCGCCTTTTAACTTTGGTTCGTTACTGGGCGACCGGATCAGGATGGCCCCGCATTTTAATCACCCTGATGTTTTTATCCGTTCGCTGGCCACCCGTGGTTCTTTAGGCGGCCTATCGGCCAAGACCATTGAAATGGCCGATGTGCTGCGTGCCTCGGGTTTTGATTATGTGCTGATAGAAACGGTAGGTGTTGGTCAATCAGAAATTGAAATAGCAGGCCTTGCCGATACCACCCTTGTAATACTGGTACCTGAGGGCGGCGACGAGATACAGCATATTAAATCGGGACTGATGGAAATTGCCGATGCCTTTATTATTAACAAAGCCGACAGGGCCGACGCCGATGTTTTTGCCAACAATTTAAAAAAGATAATTGGTCAAAAGATGGGCAGCCACACCCCTGTATTTAAAACCATAGCATCGCAGGCGGAGGGCGTACAGGAGGTAGCGGAGTTTATAAAGGCAGCCGTCGGCGTTAAAAATGAGCGACGGGAGCTATTAATGACCCAAAAAGCATACAAACTCATTCAGCAGAAATTAACGCAACACATTGATAAAAAAAAGCTTCAACAAGATGTTGCTGAAGCTTTAAACCATAAAAACTTCAATTTGTATAGTTTTGTAGATACTTATGTATAGTTTACAATGAATTAATGATTTGATAACTGCTAAATTGTTTTAATTACAAAAAAACGGTTAAAATTAGCTGTTCATTATCTCTTCAATATGGTCGGCATCCACCGGAATATTAGCCATCAGATCCCGGTTACCATCTGCGGTAATCAAAATATTGTTCTCAATCCTGATGCCCAAACCCTCTTCGGCAATATATATACCTGGCTCACAGGTTAATATATTGCCAATCTCAAAGGCCTTGTAACGGCTTGCAAAATCATGCACATCCAAACCTAAATGATGCGATGTACCGTGCATAAAGTATTTTTTGTAAAGAGGCGCGTCGGGGTTCTGTTTTTCAACATCGTGCTTATCCAACAGGCCTAAACCTATAAGTTCGCTTGTCATTATTTTCCCTACTTCGTCATGATATTCGTTCCAAACTGTACCGGCTACTATCATTTTGGTTGCCTCACGCATTACATGTAAAACAGCGTTGTAAACAGCGCGCTGGCGTTTGGTAAAACGTCCGTTAACCGGTACCGAACGACTCATATCGGCATTGTAATTAGCATACTCAGCCCCAAAGTCAAAAAGTATTATATCGCCATCATTACAAACCTGATTGTTATCGGTATAGTGCAATACAACAGCGTTTTTTCCCGATGCAAGAATAGGGCTATACGCGTGGCCAGTAGCTCGTTGCCTCAAAAACTCGTGTGTTATTTCGGCTTCAATTTCGTATTCGGCTACGCCTGGTTTTAGAAATTTCAATACCCTTACAAAGGCATCATTGGTAATATTACAGGCATGTTGAGTGAGCTCAATTTCGGTTTCAGATTTAATAACCCGCAAGTCGCGCATGATGACTGCCGAACGCTCATATTTATGTAAAGGATACCTTAGTTTTAAATCGTTATACATCCTGATATCCCGGTAAGGTACTGGGCTGGTGTACCGGTCGTTCTCGTTAGTATTAATATATATGTATTCTGCATAATTGATTATGCTTTGCAATATAGTGTCGTATTCGTGCAACCAGTAAATATTTTCAATACCTGAAACCGCCCTGGCTTCTTCCTTAGTGTATTTATGGCCTTCCCATATAGCTATATGCTCGTTGGTTTGTCTTAAAAAAAGTACTTCTCTGTATGCTTTATTAGGACAATCCGGGTATAAAACCAGTATACTTTGCTCCTGATCTATGCCTGAAAGGTAAAAAAAGTCGGAGTTTTGCTTGAATAAAAAGGCCTGATCACCACTCCTTGGAAACTCATCATTAGCATGAAAAATAGCTATAGCGTTTAATTTTGTTCTTGAAACGAAATTTTTTCTATTATTTATAAATAGGTTATTTTCAATTATAGGATATTTCATATTTCTGTGATGATTATCATTTTTTTTTCTTTATTTGTGTAACTATTACAAGTTTTGGAACAATGTTTGGTCATGGTTTCAAACATAATTACTAAATTTGAAAAAAATCACAATTAAAATCGTTTAATCTTAAAAACTATGAATTATTCTACATTAAAGAAAACAGTCGCATTGTCATTTGCTTCTTTGATGGTTGTGGGAATCGTAAATGCACAAACGGATTCTACCAAAACAGCCACAGCAACTACAACGTCTACTGAGACCACTACCCCCAAGGTATTTGGCGGAGCAGGTCAGTACAACAAATTTAGCATTGGTGTAAATGTTGGCGCTACCTCTCCATCTGTTGCTACAGGCGGTTCAAATGACTTTACACACAATAAAGTTCAATTAGGCTATGGTATCTCTTTCAGAGAGCAATTAGCACACTCTTTTGGTTTACAATTGGATTTACACGGTGGTAAAGTATCAGGTGACAACAGCAAATACCCAGGCACTGAGCCAAGCTACACTGCATCAGAATTTGAAACTAAATTCTGGACAGGTACTTTAAGCGGTGTTGTTAACGTTGCTACAATTGACTTCTTACGTCGTAAAAACTCAGTTAACTTCTTCGTTACAGCAGGTGCTGGTTTAGCTTTATACACTCCTAAAGTTACTTTCAAAGACGGTACTGTAGTTGATTATGATGGTATCGCTGGTGGTTCTAATGGTGCTCCAGGTACAAGCAAATTCGTTAAAGAATTAATTATCCCTATTGGTGCTGGTGTTAAATTCAGATTAAGTGATGCGGTTGCATTAAACTTAGGCTACACCGAAACTTTTGTTGATGGTGATAACTTTGATGGTTTAAACAGAGGCTACCCTACAAAAGATAAATATGGTTACGGATACGCTGGCTTAGAGTTCACTTTAGGTTCAAAATCAAAACCAAGCTTAGAGTGGGTTAACCCAGTAGCTTTAATGTATGACGAGTTGTATGATGCAGCTTTACGTCAGGAAGTTGAAGCTTTAAAAGGTCGTGTAACTAACGTTGAAAGTGCTGTTAATGATCTGAAAAAAGATTCTGACGGTGACGGTGTTGCTGATCAATTTGACAAATGCCCTGGCACTGCTGCTGGTAGCGTAGTTGACGGTTCTGGTTGCGTTATCGTATTCCCTAAAGATACTGTTGCTACTCCTACTGCTACTGCTTACTCAAACATCCAGTTTGAATTTGATAGCTCAGTATTAAGAACTTCATCTTACCCAGTGTTAGATGCTACTTCAGCTGACCTTAGATCATCTGGTAAAGCTGTTGAAGTTGACGGTTACGCTTCATCTGAAGGTACTGCTGCTCACAACATCGCTTTATCAAAAGACCGTGCTAACTCAGTAAAAACTTACTTAGTTAACTCTGGTGTTGATGCTAAAAAAGTGAAAGTAAAAGGCTTTGGTGAAACTAACCCAATTGCTGACAACTCAACTGAAGAAGGACGTGTATTAAACCGTCGTGTTCAGTTCAAACAAAAATAATTTTTAATTAAATATTGTTTGCGAAGGCTCCGGATAACCCGGAGCCTTCTTTGTTTTTACAGGGTTTTATATTACAATAACATTCCAATAATTTCCGCAGGCAAACTACTAATTATGGCAAACCAGAAACAGCAATAATAAAGGGATATAAATTAGGGTAAGTCTGGAGAAATCTACCTAAACAAATTGAAAGGAGTATAACTGTTATGTGATGTGGGGCTTAACTAAACGGAGATCAATAGGATTAAAGCTTTACAGCTGAGTTTATGCAATTCCTAATTCCCCGGCAAATTGTGAAGCTATTAGCATTCGATAAAACCCATCTGCATATCTGAAATCTGCACACCCGCTTATCTACCTCACACTCCTTTTAAGCACTACAAAGTATCCGCCGATAAATACAAGTACCGATATAATGATGCTTACCGGCACCTCTTTAGTAAAAACATCAATTTCAAGTTTGTTTGCAGCCTGGTTGGCCCGGCTTACCATATTGGTTATAGCAATGGAGGGATGCGCATATGGGAACAGATAATTGTATTCCCAATTATTTACCACCATAATAACACCAACTATGGTACAAACAAACCCAACCCCTACGGGCTTTAAAAAATCGGCCCAAAGCAAGCTCAGCAGAAACTGTATAGAAAACATGCCCAATGATGATAAAAAGAGCTTGAAATAAACCAATACCAACTCCTTCTCCATATGGTAATTATCAAACCTCAATTGCGGTTTTACTATACTCAATAAATTGCCAAAACCAATTGTAAACAAAACAAAAAGCGCCAGGCATAACATCACCAGGAATAACGCATAAAAATATTTAGCCCCGTACACAGCCCAGCGTGAAACAGGCAGGCTGAACAGGCTTTTCCAGGTATTGGCACTGTGTTCGGTATTGTTTACAGAGTAGGCAATAAAAATAACGTACATAGGCAGCAATAATGAGCCCATTACCCTTAGTACGGCGCCGGCAAATTGTATCCACAACATCATAGGAGCCAATCCAGCCAGTTTTGCACTTTTGGTGTAAAAGCCTATAAAAAGCAGCAGGCAAATAATTAGCGGTAATAATACAGCGGCCCAAAAGCCTAAAGTTTTACGGCTTTTAAAAAATTCCGACCGGAACGATAACAGGAATCCTTTCATAGTGATCAGGCGGCATTTTGAGTAATAGAAAGAAACAGCTTTTCAAGATCTTTTTGTTGCTTGCCAATACTAAATACGTTATATCCGTTTTGAATGAGCAAGGTATTGATCTGAGCTGTTTGCTCTTTTGAAACATAGGTTACATATATATACTGGTCGGTAACATCGGTAACCGAATAGCCTTTACGATGAAGCAAGTTGGCGGCATCTACCGTATTATCTGTTTCTATACGTATTTGTGGGTGGCTAATTGCTTCGAGGTCTTTTACGCTTCCCTGAAACAGCAATTCGCCGCCATCAATAATACCTACATGGGTGGCCATGCGTTCTACCTCGGCCAATAAATGGCTTGATATAAATACCGTCTTATCATGCTGCGAAACCAGCTTCAGCAGCAACTCGCGTATCTCAATAATACCATTGGGATCAAGTCCGTTGGTAGGTTCATCCAGTATAAGCAGTTTAGGATTGGTAAGCAGGGCCAGTGCTATGCCTAAACGTTGTTTCATGCCGAGCGAATATTGTCCTGTTTTTTTGTTAGCCTCGTTACTTAGCTGTACAAGGTTAAGCATATCGTCAACACGCTTTGAGGGTACTTGAAGTAATAAGGCCCGGTTTCGTAAGTTTTCCTTACCTGTAAGGTGAGTATATATAGCCGGCTGCTCAATGAGCGAACCAATTTGTGATAATATGCTGATGCGATTTTTTTGGAGTTCCTGCTCAAAAATGTGGATGCTGCCGTATTGAGTTTTTAGCAGGCTTAGCAGGAGTTTGATTGTAGTGGTTTTCCCGGCTCCGTTGGGGCCAAGAAAACCATATATACTGCCTTCGGGAACTTGCAGGTTTAATGCTTTAATTACCTGCTGATTGCCAAAGTTGAAGGATAACCCCTCAGTACGAATTACCATACATGGTTACTCTTTGCTATTGAGCAAACTGTTTTAACCATGGTAACACCTTTATAAAACAATGATGTTGCATGCACAGATGCACCAACTATTGCCGAATCCTTTTTTTGTTGAAACTGGTAGGTTACTCCTAATATAAGAGCAAACATTACAGGGATCAGTAACATTACAAAAGGATTTGAATTTTTGATAAGCGTTTTCATGAGAGTGATTTTGATAGAACAAAGGAATATTAAATATTTCACCCGCTAAAAAGTATTAGACCAACGCCATGGGTTTATAGATGAACGCCTGATTAAGCTGAATAACCCGTTCATCGATTTTAAAGGGCAGTTCATCGATAAAATGAAATACTATATATAAATGTATCAACATATAATGATCAAAATATTAAATTAGATGCCGGTAGCCTTTTTATAAAACGGCCATTAAAAACATAAGCGGATGCAGGCTATAATTTCAGAAGAAAAACAATCGCTCATTATAAAAACTGGCTGGCAGGTATTCTGGCATCTGCTTTTTTGGCTATGCATTATATCGCTTTTAATATACCTGGCCCATTCCGATTCGGAAGTAACCAACCGCGAACTGCTTGTTAAACTACTGCTGTATCCGGCTATTAATATCAGCCTGTTCTATATCAATTTCCTGATCTATATCCCCACTTTTCTGGATAAAAAACGCTATTGGGCCTATGCGGCATTTGTAATTACCAGCATCATTATATATGGTTTTATAAAGTACGGTGTTGGCCTTATGTACAAGGATATTGTGCTAACCCACATGAACAAACCAGTTCCTTTTCCATCGTACTTTTTAGCCACCATTTTTAGCAGCCTTATATTTATTTTTTTAAGCGTTGTGCTCAAATTCACTACCGACTGGTTTTTGAATGAACGTATTCAGCGCGATCTGGAAAATCAGCGCCTGAGTGCCGAGCTTGCCTTTCTTAAATCGCAAATAAACCCCCACTTTCTGTTTAACTCATTAAACAGTATTTATTCGCTGGCTTACCAGCGCTCTGAAACCACACCCGAAGCCATTCTCAAGTTATCAGAAATAATGCGTTACATGCTGTATGAGTGTAATGATAACAAGGTTGACCTGAGTAAGGAACTGCAATACCTGCACAACTACATCGACCTGCAGAAAATACGGTTCGGCAACAAGGCCTTTATTGATTTTAATGTAATGGGCAATGTAACCAATCAGCAAATTGTGCCGTTGTTACTCATCGCCTTTATTGAAAACGCCTTTAAGCATGGGGTGGCAAATGATGTAACATCGCCCATTAAGCTGCTTATTAATGTTGACGAATGCAAGCTTCATTTTTACATCCAGAACAAAAAGCATACGCATAACCGTGATTCATCAGGAGGCATAGGTTTAAACAATGTACAACGACGCCTTAACCTGCTTTATCCGGAAAAACACACCCTGAAAATAAGAGACGAAGCCGATACCTACACCTGCGAACTATCTATAGTTTTATAACTCAGCCTGATCACACTAAACAGGGAACAAAAAAATTAACAACGAACCATTAGAACGCTTATTTTTACAATATGATCAGATGCCTGGTAGTTGACGATGAGCCTTTAGCGCTGCATATATTGGAAGATTATATTTCCAAAATACCTTTTTTGCAACTGGTGAAAGCCACAACCAACCCTATTGAAGCCCTCACTTTGGTGCAAACCGGGGATATTGACCTTACGTTTTTAGATGTACAGATGCCGGAGCTTACAGGCATCCAGTTTTTAAAAATAGCCAATGGCAAGGCTAAAGTAATTTTAACAACTGCTTACCCGCAATACGCACTGGAAGGTTATGAACTTGATGTGGTTGATTACCTGCTTAAACCTATAGCTTTTGACAGGTTTTTTAAATCGGTTCAAAAAGCGCAAACAATTATACAGCCGGTGGCTAAAACTATTCAAACCGAGCTTGTTCAGCAGGATGATTTTTCGACCGATTTTATTTTTGTTAAAACCGAGCATAAAATACAAAAGGTTTATCTGCACGATATTTTGTTCATTGAAGGACTGAAAGACTATATATCCATATTTACCCCGGCCGAGCGAATAATTACTCTGCAGGGAATGAAAAAGATGGAAGATGCCCTGCCCGAAAGGCATTTTGTTCGGGTACATAAATCATACATAGTAGCCCTCAATAAAATAGACAGTATTGAACGCAGCCGTATTCAAATAGGCGATAAAATTATCCCCGTAGGCGATACCTACCGCGATGAGTTTTTCAGGATAATTGAGGACAAGAATATTTAAGAGCTTCCCTTTTAATTAAAAAAAACGTCATTGTGAGTTACGAAGCAATCTCTATACTATACAGGGTGGATCTGCTAATGGGAGATTGCTTCGTACCTCGCAATGACGCGTATTGTTTATTTATGCTTTTTTACTTGGCCTCTGTTTCTTCTACTACATCTTTTTCGCCAATTTGCTGGCGCCACATGGCATAATAGAGTCCTTTTTGAGCCAGCAGGTCATGATGCTTGCCCGACTCAATAATACGGCCCTTTTCAAGTACATAAATACTATCGGCATGCATAATGGTTGACAGGCGGTGGGCTATCAAAATAGTAATATGATTTTCGAGTTCCGACACATTACGAATGGTTTCGGTGATCTCCTCTTCGGTTATAGAATCTAAGCTTGACGTAGCTTCATCAAACACCAGGATATCCGGCCTGCGTAATAAGGAACGGGCAATAGAAAGACGTTGCTTTTCACCACCTGATACTTTTACACCACCCTCACCTATTACGGTGCTCAGGCCTTTATCGGCACGGGCCAGCAGGGTTTGGCAGGCTGCACGCTGTAATACATCCATACACTCCTCATCGGTAGCTCCGGGCCTTACAAACAGCAGATTTTCACGTATGGTACCCGAAAACAGCTGGGTATCCTGCGTTACGAATCCAATTTTTTCGCGCAGCTGGTCAAGGTCAATATCTTTACTCAAAGTTCCGTTGTATAAAATATTGCCATCTAATGGCTGGTACAAGCCTACCAATAATTTCACCAGAGTGGTTTTACCCGAACCTGAAGGCCCCACAAAGGCTATAGTTTCGCCGCTATTGGTTTCAAAGTTTATATTGTTAAGCGCATTGCGGTTGGCTGTTAAATGTTTAAAGCTAACATCGCTAAACGTAAGGGTATTTACCTTTTCAAGCAATACCGGTTTCTCCGGTTTTTTATCAATCGGGGTACTTAATATACCTTTAAAGTTGGCCAATGATACCTCAGCTTCGCGCCAGGACAGGATTACGTTGCCCAGCTCCTGCAATGGGTTAAATAAAAAGAACGAGTAAAATAAAAAGCTAAAGTATTGCCCCGGTGAAATGGTATTTTTAAAGATAAGCAGTAGTAATACCACCACCATCACGCTGCGCACAAAGTTCACCGTAGTACCCTGCACAAAGCTCATACTGCGTACATATTTTACCTTCTTCAATTCAAGATCAAGTATGCGATAGGTTGTTTTATTTAAGCGCTCAATTTCCTGCTTAGCCAAACCAAGACTTTTAACCAGCTCAATGTTCCTTAACGATTCGGTAGTTGAACCGGCAAGGGCAGTAGTTTCTGATACTATCTTTTTTTGAATGGTTTTTATTTTGCGGCTCATGGCCATACTTACAAAAGTAATGATAGGTATGGCAGCAAAATAAACCAGTGTTACCTGGTAACTAACACTTACCGAGTACACAATAACAAATACCATCCCGATAAGGGATACGAAGAGGATACTGATAAAGGAAGTGATGAATTTTTCGCAATCAAGCCTTACTTTTTGCAGAATGCCCAGTGTTTCGCCGCTGCGCTGATCTTCAAAAACCTGGTAAGGTAGTTCCAAAGAGTGTTTCAGGCCATCGGCATACATAGCCGCACCCACTTTTTGAGTGATGATGTTGGTAAAATAATCCTGAAAATTTTTGGCTATACGCGATACCATGGCTACACCAATTGCAGCCCCGATCAGTAACAATACCTGGTGCAGGTACTCATCATATTGAAGAACGGTGCGTTTTTCAATAACCCGGTCAACAATTCTGCCTGTTATCCACGGATCAAGCAGCGAAAAACCAATATTCATGGCAGCCAGAAAAAGTGCCAATACAACTATCCAGTTGTGTTTTTTTAGGTAGGAAATTAATACATTCATGTTTCAACAACAAAAATAAAAAAAGGGAATGGCTAAGTAGCTCATTCCCTTTTAATTTGACATAAGGATAATATTAAACCGTCATGATGTCTTTTTCCTTGGCTTCAGAAAGCTGATCAACCTTGGCTATATAGGCATCAGTTAACTTTTGTATTTCGGCCTCGCCTACTTTTATTTCGTCTTCTGATACACCTTCAGTTTTTAATTTTTTGATTTTTTCGTTGGCATCTTTACGGATGTTACGAACAGCTACCTTACCGGTTTCTGCCTCGCCTTTAGCTTTTTTAACCAGATCGCGGCGGCGTTCTTCTGTTAACGGTGGTACATTGATACGGATAATAATACCATCGTTTTGCGGATTAAGGCCCAGGTTTGCTTCTTTAATTGCTTTTTCAATAGCACTTAACAACGATTTTTCCCAGGGTTGAACAACAATAGTACGTGCATCTGGTGTATTAACACTACCAACCTGGCTTAATGCGGTTGGTGTGCCATAATAATCAACCATAACATCATCCAATATTGATGGACTTGCTTTACCGCTCTTATTTTATTTAATTCACTATCAGCGTGGTCAATGGCTTTGTCCATTAAAGCCTTTGCATCAGTCACTTGTTTTTTAATGAGTTCGCTCATTGGTTTTAATTTTTCACAAAAATAATAAAATCTATCACTTTACTTATAGGCTGCATGAGGGAATTCGCTTTTAAAATAGGAGGCGCCTACGGAGCCCTTAAAATATCTTATGCCTTCTATAAACAGATTGCTCCTCTGGAGCTATAATGTTTTTTTATTTCCTGACTCCAACGGAGTCACGTGTTTATAGCGTAAAACAAATAGAAAATGGCTCCGTAGGTGCCTCCTAATCATCACTGAAGGTAAAAGCGACTTCCTGAAACCTGCTTATAGTATTATTAACTATGATATTAAAAGCATAGAGCCGGCGGGGGCTTTAATCAAATGTTAAATAACCTTTTTTAACATTTATATCTATAAATAGTTATTTATATTAGTATAAACCTTTTGCCTATGAAAACCATCTGGCTACTTATTTTGATGATAATTGGTGCTACCCAATTAAATGCACAGCAGCTAACTCAGCCCGGCAAAACCGCGGATAATTCCTTATATCAATATTTTAAATTAAAACGAGATAATGATCTGTTTAAAATAGCTCCTGTTAAGCCTAAAACAAGCACGCCTTTAACAGCCACACCAACAGTAAAGGAAATGATGGTAGCTGAAATAACTGATAACATGCCAATAGTTAAGACACGAAGTGACGATAAGATGCCCATAGTTAAACCAGGCGATCCAAATACCCGCTATACTATGTTGATACAAGGCTACGGCAAGACGAAACCCGATTCGGTAAGCAGACGGCCTTAGTTATTAAAAATCTTTATTCAACACCTTTTCCAGTTCTGCAAAGCTGATGTTCATTTTAACCCGGCCTTGTTTGGCGTAGGAGAGCTCGCCGGTTTCTTCAGATATAATGATGGCCGTTGCCTCATTGGCCTCGGTTACCCCGATACCTGCACGGTGACGCAAGCCGAATTGAGCAGGCAGATCTGTTTTTTCGGTAAGCGGCAAAATACAACTGGCCGATTTTATTTTATTTTCGGAGATGACCACAGCCCCATCATGCAGTGGACTTGTTTTTTGAAAAATACTTTCCAATAAGCGTTTAGATATTTTAGCATCCACAACCTCGCAGCTGTTTTGGTAAAACTGCTCGTCGTAATATTTGGCAAACACAATTAACGCTCCTGTGCGAGTTTGTTTCATGCTTTTGCAGGCATCAATAATAGGTTTTATGCGGGCGTAGTTATTCTTTTCAACCTCGGTTTTGCCAAAAAAGTATTGCCACCATGCCTTGTTGCGCTGTAGCGAAGCATTTTTACCAACCAGCAGCAAAAACCGCCGTACTTCTTGCTGAAAAACCACAATAACAGCAATAATACCTACATCAACAAACTTACCCAGTATTACAGTAAGCAGTTTCATGTCAAGCGCCTTTACCACAAAATTGAGGGCAAATATTACGGCGAAACCAATAAATATATTTGCGGCAATAGTACCCCTGATGAGGTTATAAAGCTGGTAAATAATAAAGGCCACCAGCACCACATCAAGAATATCAAAAAATGTGATTTTGGGAAAGCTTAAAAATATGGATTGCATTTACGAAGTTAATAAGTTTAAGGGTAAGTCATAACCGGGCAATATACAATGCACTTTTTTTAAATCAATATGACTTTTGTCAGTAAAAATTCAGGGAATATATGGCCCGCCCGGTACACCCCAGCCCCATTGTGGCATTGGTGCATCGACAGGTTCGGTTACTTCGCCTGTTTGGGAGTTGATGACGGCGATGCGGGTTCCCCACTCCAAATAAGCCACAAAAGCCGACCTAAACTCCGGATCGTAGGGCAATTCAAGCTCATCGGCAGTTTGCAGGAGCAGTTCTATCCAGCGTTTACGATGTGCTTCGGTCAGATATTTTTGCAGGTGCTTGCTGATCATTGTAAAATGGCTCCCCTCCTGTTCACTGTATATTTTAGGGCCGCCTAAAACCTCGGCAACAAAATGCGCCACATGCTGGCGGTGCTGGGCGCTCATATGTTTAAATACGGGTTCAAGCAGCCCGTCGGCCAATACCTTATCGTAAAATTTATTGAAAAGATGCTCGAAAGCAGACAGGCCACCCGCCCATTCAAAAAGGGTAGGTACACCAGGCTTATTTACATTATCCATTTGATTAGGCTTTAATTGCCATAAAGATAACGGGGCTAAACTAAAATTAAAAGTTTAAGGTACTGGAAAATACGTGCTTACTTATTACGCTCGGTGGTAAACCTTACTAATTGCTCAAGGCCTCGGTGCGAATCACTGTCAGGGAAGGTATTTAATATTTCAAAGGCTTCGTCCTGGTATTTTTTCATCTGGGTTTCGGCATACTGCAGACCGCCGGTTTCATTCACAAATTTAATGATCTGTGCAATTTTAGCCGGATCGTCGTTATGATTTTTAACCAGGTTAATGATCCTCTTTTTTTCAGAGTCGGTGGTATTGGCCAGCGAATAGATGAGCGGAAGGGTTACTTTCTTTTCTTTGATATCAATGCCGAGTGGTTTGCCCACATCGTCGGTACCAAAATCAAACATATCGTCTTTTATCTGGAAGGCAATACCTATTTTTTCACCAAACAGACGCATTTTTTCAACCACTTCATCAGTTGCCCCAGCCGAAGCCGCACCACAGGCGCAGCAGGACGCAATAAGCGATGCTGTTTTTTGCCTGATCACTTCGTAATAAACAGGTTCGCCAATATCCATACGGCGCACCTTTTCAATCTGCATCAACTCCCCTTCGCTCATTTGCTTTACCGCATCTGATACAATCCGAAGCAAATGAAAATCATTATTATCGATAGATAGTAACAACCCTTTAGACAGCAGGTAATCGCCTACTAAAACAGCTATCTTATTTTTCCATAAAGCATTGATAGAGAAAAAGCCACGCCGCTGATAGGAGTTATCAACCACATCGTCATGAACAAGCGAGGCGGTGTGCAGCAGCTCAACCAATGCAGCGCCACGGTGTGTTGATTCGTTAATGCCACCGCAAATACTGGCAGCAAAAAATACAAACATCGGTCTGATCTGTTTGCCTTTACGCTTAACAATATAATGGGTTATGCGGTCAAGCAGCGGCACCGAGCTTTGCATAGAAGCTTTGAACTTCTCCTCAAACACATCAATATCGGCGGCGATAGGTTTCTTAATGTTGTTGATGCTCAGCATTTAAACTAAACAGGCTTTTTTATGTGTAAAACTGCCTTTTGGCAATACCGAAGCAAACATAAGCTAAAATTATTTATCTGCATTACGGGTAAATATTTTTTACTCAAATTAAACCAAAGGCCGCAGTTACACTCTATATTATAAATGCCATATTTTTTTAGTTGAGTTTAAAGTTTTCATGTAAAGCGGGGTCCTTGATTGGGCTTCGCTTTTTTATTGCCGCTGAAAGCAATATTATTATACCTTTGCAAACTAATTTATCCGGAGAGGTGTCTGAGTGGTCGAAAGAGCACGCCTGGAAAGTGTGTATACGCCAAAAGTGTATCGAGGGTTCGAATCCCTCCCTCTCCGCCAGAAAATAAAAAGCACAGTAGTACTTAATGTTACTGTGCTTTTTTATTTACTTTTCGTCAAGCCAAAAAGGAATATCATTTGATATTTTACTTTCAAAATCATGAACGTTATAAATATTCTCGAACAATTCATTAGCGAGTAATTTACAGAGATTATCAGACCAATAAATAATATCGTCTCCATACATTGAAAGGATTGGATTGCCCGAAACATCAATCAAAACGAACCTATGCCAGCAAACAGGAAATATTCGGCTAATGTTCAACTCTGACAAGTCATTCTCCAATACCAGATTCGCATCATAAATCCATTTGATTAAATTTTTGATTTCTTCTAAATCTTGGGGGTAGGAGTAAAACACTGGATTCAAAATTGGCTTAGTACCATCACTACCATATAAATTAATTCCTGGCTTGCTAAGTCCATTCATCACTTTGTAGAAGTTTTTTAAAGGTTCAGGAAATGTAAAGCCGATGGCATCCTGAAATTGTTGAAGATCAGCATCAGATAAGCCAGGATTCCATATAGTATTTTCCTGAATTTGAAAACCGTAAATATTCTTGTTAGGTTGTGTTACCGACCAGTATTGTTCGCTTAAATTCTTGATCGTTTGAAAATAATAGATTGTATTATCTGGCGTCGGAAGCGTGATATAATCAACTCTACTATTTCTTCTTAAAAATGACATATCTAAATATCCATCATTAAATTTAATTACTGAGGATTTCTTTAATAATGTCTAAATACCATCTAAATGTTCTAATAGATTCCCGCTCACCCCGCTGATTTTGACATCAATAAAATAAGAGTCTGCAAATCAACAAATTGCAGGCTCTTATTTTCAGTCAAATGCCTATATCATTCATCAATTCGCCATAAAAGGTGTTTGATTCGGTGAGCAAATTTCAGACAAATAGCTACTCACCAAAACCTTATAAACCATTGATATACAATATACTTAATCAATACATATCTTGGTTTGATTCGATTGCAGGCCTTATTTTATTTACTTTCTAATTTTCATGATTTATTGAAACGGGTCTATTAGCTTGATAGAGCCATCGGTATCATGATGCAATTCGGTAACCTTTATATTACGTAAATGGGTTTTACCGGAAATTTGTGTGTCATGATAAAATATATACCACTTTCCTTTTACCTCCACTATGGAATGATGCGTAGTCCAGCCCTGAACAGGTTTCATAAATACACCTTTGTAAGTAAAAGGGCCAAGCGGATTGCTGCCTACAGCATAACAAAGAAAATGAGTGTCGCCGGTTGAGTAAGTAAAGTAATATTTGCCATTGTATTTATGCATCCATGAACCTTCAAAAAACCTCCGGTTATGATCTTTTGTTAATAAGGGCTTACCAAGGCTGTCAATAATTAACACATCTTTTACCTTACCATCAAAATTCTTCATGCCCGGCTCAAGTAAAGCTACTTTGCAGCTAATGGCTGGTGCATCTTCCTGCTGCGAGTCTGTTTTTGAGCCATTGGCATCGTATTTACCGCTGATCCAACGCTGTAGCTGCCCACCCCAGATACCGCCGAAATACATATAGGTTTTCCCGTCGGTATCAGTAAAAACAGCCGGGTCAATGCTATAACTACCCGCTATCGGTTCAGGTTCGGCCTTAAATGGGCCTGCCGGATTGGTTGAGGTAGCAACTCCTATTCTGAACACATCTTTTTTATCCTTTACAGGAAAGTACAGGTAATAGGTGCCGTTTTTATATGCGGCATCCGGAGCCCACAATTGCCTTCCTGCCCAGGGAATATCTTTTATAGCTAAGCCAATGCCATTGTCGGTAACCTTGCCTCCTATGCTATCCATGGAGAGGATGTGATAATCATTCATTGCAAAATGATCACCGTTATCATTCTCGGGTATGCCGGCATCAATATCATGAGATGGATAAATGTATATTTTGCCATTAAACACATGGGCAGATGGATCGGCCGTATAAATAGAACTTATAAGCGGTTGCGAAAGATATTTTACTTTCTTCGGTGTTTCGTTTTTACTGCTGTCTGTACCCGTTTTTTTGTTGGCTGATGTACATGCATTTAAAATACAAACTGGTAACAGGAATACAAAAAGCAGCTTCCCGATTTTTAAATTATTACTCATTGTTGTTTACTTTATAGTGATCATTAATTGGTCATATGGTTGTTTCCACCTATTCCCGGCACATAATAAAATTTCATATCCTGGTAATAGGATAGTGGGTGTTCTGGTTTGGGATAGGTACTTTCTATGGGCATCTTTGAAAAAGTTTGAAAATATAAAACACAGGCATCCCTCCATCGTAAAGCTTCGGTGAGCTGAATACCCATAAGCTGATTAACTTCGTTAAAACGTTCGGCATCTATCTTTCCCGACATTTTAGCCCAGGTGGCCTGCATTTGTTTTACAGAATCGGCACCCATATAATAGTGATGTACCAGTTCGTTCCATAATGAATTTCCTGAACGCATTTTATACGTCCATTTTATATGGTGAAACCACAAAAGATACTCGTCAGGGCAGGTAGCTAAATTTTCCCAATTTTCTTTTACAGGGGGCATATATTGTGACAGCGCATCGCTTCCGTGGTTAGTTCGGTCAAAACCAATTCCCGCCGAATCTGCCCGATGATAATAGGTAGCATTCCAATCGGGCCGGCCGGCCTGATCAACCCAGGGCCCAGGCCCGTAATGTGTTGATACCCCCATAATATGATGAAGCCCGAGTGGGGTCATATAATTAACAGTGTTTTCCCGCGATTGCAACATCAGCTGTTTAACCGGGTTTACGAAACCCCTATCATTGGTAAATGTCATCCTGAGCCAATCGTCAGCAATAGCAGCAGGTGAAAGGTCCGGGTTCCAGGCAAGGCGCCCGAAAGCATACCAATTAGCCTGCGCAAAAGGATGCCCGCACCAATTAATATCCGCACCTATATTGGCAACCCCAGCTATACCAGTAATCAGTTTGCTATTCAAACCACCTGTTATTACCTTCGATACAGTTGAACCTTTGCCATGGGCATAGGTATCAGACCCGAGGCATTCGGTAAACAGCGGGGCCTCATAAACCAAATGTGTTGAAAAGCCAAGATATTCCTGTGTTAACTGAAACTCCATCATTAACGGTGTATTGGGCATGGCACCAAACAAGGGATGAAACGGCTCACGGGGCTGAAAATCTATCGGACCGTTCTTTACCTGAATAATTACATTATTCCTAAACTTTCCATCAAAGGGCTTAAATTCATTGTAGGCCTGTTTAAACCTGTCATCAGGTACTTTATTATCATATACAAAAGCCCGCCACATAACAATTCCGTGATGTGGGGCTAAAGCATCAGCCAGCATATTGGCACCATCGGCATGACTGCGGCCATAAGTTTGAGGCCCGGGTTGCCCTTCAGAATTTGCTTTGACCAAAAGGCCGCCAAAATCTGGTATATAGGTATAAATTTCATTTATCTTATCTGCCCACCATTTCTTTACTTCCGGATCAAGCGGATCGGCGGTTTTTAATCCGCCCAACTCAACAGGGCTGCTAAATTTTACTGATATATATATTTTTATACCATAAGATCTAAAAACACCGGCAAATGCCTGAAGCTTCGGTAAATATGCAGGCGACAATATCAGTGCATCGGCATTTACATTATTTACTACAGAACCATTAATGCCAACCGAAGCGTTTGCCCTTGCATAATCAATATATCGCTGATCAATAAAATCGGGAAGTTTATGCCAGTTCCAAATAGACGAACCTGCATATCCACGCTCAACACTCCGGTTAAGATTATCCCAATGATCAAGTATCCGGTAGGTAACATGTGGATGATCTGAAATATTCAAGTCGATTACCGATTGATGCGTTTGCAGTAGCTTTAAAAAGTTAAAAACGCCATACATAACGCCTATATCTGTTTTGGCAATTATCAGAATACAACTCTTTTTATTGATGATACTTGTTTTTATGAGGTAACCTTCGTTTCCAATACTATCAGGAACCGGGATGGCTAATGATTTTAATAACTGCGGTGTGCCAACTACAAGGGTTTGATTGTTGATTATTGTTGTGCTGCTTTCCGGCTTTAATGATAACATATCGTTAAGGCCGGTCAACAATTCGGCATGAGCAGCTTTAAGTGTGGCCGATGCGGCAGGAAATGCCAGGAAGCCAAGCTTTTGCCGGTAAAGCTCCGCTTCTTTTTTATTGGTAACCTTGCTGTACTCCAACCATAGTTTGTATCCATTATCGGCATGGGCATTAAGTACAATTACCAGTAAAAGTAAAACCAGCACACTTGTATTTTTATATATTTTTCTTTTCATTAGCTGTATTTTAAGGCTTACGTTATTTGATTCAATTGGTTAAACCTGCACTTTTACTATGTTTAATGTATTCTGCCACTTCAACCATTGGTGCTACCCAAACAGATTTCTCATTCCGTTTAAGATAGTGCAGCAGTTTACTATGTGCCCGTAAATCAACATTAATATTGTGCCCACCCCCTACGCCATGAAATAAAAAAACCAGCAGGGTGTGCGATTGAATGGCTTTGTCAACCAACGCTGTCATATACTCAGCCGATTGACCATTGATCATGAAACAATCAATATTATCGAGATTAACCTGGGTTGCAGTTTGTAAACCTGCGTTTACGCCCCGGGCACCTGCAAAATCATTCTTTAAATCGTCATAAAAAGCTTTGCCGCCAATTTTAAGATCACCGCAGGGATAGGCAAAGGTCCGCGTACTTTTTCCATCAATAGCTTTAAGCAGTGTATTATTCATCCTGATTTCCTTAACCGCGCGTTCAATGGTGTATTTACTAAGGTCAGTTTCCGGCGTAACAAATCCCCGGCCTGGCAAACTTCCATCGCACGGATGGTATAGGGAATGATTACCCAATTCATGCCCGTGGGCGGCAGCTTTTCGCCACTCAGGCATTCGTTGCGCTAATACCGGTGAAGAACCTATAATATAAAACGTCCCTTTCAACTTCAAAGAATCCAAAGCGGGGATAACATTATCCAGGTCGGCATCAATGGCATCATCATAGGTTAATACAACTGCACAGGCTTTATTATTCCACAATGCTGCTTGCTGGGCTTTTGCAAGTACCGGAAGGGTAAGTAAGCACAGTAAAATAGCTTTCCTCGTTGTAAACATCTTATTGGGTTAATTGATTATCGGTACGGAAGGGTGATGCCGGCAAACCCTCCTTATTGTAAAGATTAGCACCCTCGGGATTATCAGCCCAGGCATAGCGCACATAAAGAGGGGCAGCAATTTTATCGTTCCATACAATTACTTTATCGCCTTCAATGGTTGCATTAGCCCAAACAAACTTTTTATCGGCGCCAGCTATAGCAAACTGCCCCAATTCGCCACCATTATGAACAACAAGTCCCCCGCCGGTATTTTTAAAACTAATTTCTACACAATTACCCTTAATCAAAGCAGACTGATAAATGGGGCCTGAAGCAACAACATCCTTTTCACCATAAGCTACATTTTCTGCTGCGAAGGCCAACCGTTCACCAACATCTTTTTTATTCAGTGGATGAATATCATTCCATTCACCTGCATCAATAGTAACAGCCATGCCTGTATTAGGCAAAGAAAGCGCCTTAAGCTGCCCTTCCCTTAGCAGAGCCCAATCACTTTCAACGGGCGAATACGCTACTTCGTTAAAATTTGGCAGTTGCGCATAAATAAATGGCAGGTTGCCTTGCATCCATCGGCTCCGCCAATCGGCAATAAGCGTTTTAAGTAATAGCCCATATTCTCTTGCTTTATCAACATTACTTTCTCCCTGGTACCATACCATGCCCTTTACGGTATAATTAATAGCTGGTGCCACCATGGTATTATAAAGGCCTGAAGGTTCATTTTGAGCTGTAAAAACCGGGGGAACATAAGTATCGGTCGATGAGAACACCTGCCCTACCTGGTACAACCATTCTCCCTTCAAATCAACAACCAGGTTTCCTATGTTAAGCCTATATGGTTTATCCGGCACAAAGCCTCCTTTCCCCCAGGTGTTTACTACCCTTACTACAATGATATTTTTACCCGGTTTAAGCAAGCCGGCAGGAACATTGTATCTGCGTGGGGGATATTTATAGGTTATGTTACCAACAAACTGCCCGTTCACATAAGTTTGATCGGCATCAACAATTCTGCCTAAAAACAATTTTGCCGCTTGGCCCTTAACCGATGCCGGCAATATGATCTCCTTACGAAACCAGACCACTCCATTTAAATTTTCAACACCCTGGTCGGCCCAGTAGCCCGGCAGCCAGAAATGGTGCCAGTTGGGCGCTAAAAAAGAAGTATCGTACCATTTTTTTACACCATTAAGCCCTTTATCATTCTTATCTGTTAACGGGTTTCCCGGATCACTACCACCTGCGTGTATTAGCGCAACACTATCCATAAAATGATGGTCACGAAACTGGGCCAAACGAGCGTTATATAGCGAAATATCTGTTAAGGCCCCCTCACTTATCCATGCCTGTACAGGTGTGCCGCCCACGCTGGAATTAATAATACCAATAGGTACGTGGTATTTTTGATAGAGTTTTTTGGCAAAAAACCAGGATGCGGCACCAAAACTAAGTATACTCTGATCATCAGTCTTCATCCACTTACCAGGCAGTAAATCATTGTGCAAGCGGCTCACATCCGATTCTGTTTTCACAAAGAAATTCCTGATCTCCGGATAATTAGCCGACGCAATTTCTTCGGGATATTTCTCTTTAACCCGCTCCATGGGTAAAACCATATTTGACTGGCCCGAGCAAAACCAAACATCGCCAATTAAAATATCGTTCAGCACAATATGATTGCTCGCCCTGATATCCATAACATAAGGGCCTCCCGGTTGCATCGCCGGCAAAGCAATTTTCCATTCGCCGTTTTTATCAGCTACTGTATTATAATGACCACGAAATCTGATATCTATTTTTTCGCCGGCAGCTGCCCAACCCCATATATTGATCTTTGCGTTGCGTTGAAGCACCATGCCGTTGCCAACCAATTGCGGCAATCGAACCGCTCCGCATACTGGGAAACACAAAAAAGCACAGCAAATAACTGAGAACAGCTGTTTAAGTAACTTCATAAATATAATTTAAAAGATGCCGGTTTATATTTACTAAATAACAAAATAAATAACATTCATGCAATCGATTGCATGAATAATTCTGTAACATTATCGTTTTACTGAACAGCTACTAAAAATCTGTTGATTAGCAGATTCTGACCCGCTCAAGGACTACTATACTTATATTAATTATTCCGCCCATGATCTTTTTATGCCCAGTTCAAGCCCCCGAAGCTCGGCCAGGCCCTTTAAACGGCCAATTACTGAATACCCGGGATAGGTATTATAATTAAAATCATCCAATATTTTATGACCATGGTCAGGACGCATAGGAATAGCAACATCATCCCTACCGGCCACCTGCCTTTTCAATTGTTCATGAATAACACTTTTCATTACCGCATACATATCTGTACTGCCTGCTAAATGCTCTGCTTCAAAAAAACTGCCATCGGCCTCCCTGCTAACGTTGCGCAGGTGCAGAAAATGTATATGTTTACCTAAGCGGGAAATGATACCAGGAATGTCGTTTTCACTATTGGCACCCAACGAACCTGTGCAAAGTGTTAGTCCGTTAGCTGGCGATGGGTACATGTTAACAATATCATTCAGGTCTTTTTCATTTTTTGCAACCCTGGGCAAACCCAAAATAGGGAACGGAGGATCATCTGGATGAATGCACATTTTGATTCCTATTTTTTCTGCGTAGGGAATAATCGCATTTAAAAAATAACTTAGGTTTTCTTTCAATTTTAGCTCACCAACAGCCTTGTATTTTTCAAGGTATGTTTTAAATTCATCAATGGTAAATACCTCATCTGTACCAGGTAAGCCAGCCAACACCGTATTGGTAAGTATTTCTTTTTCCTGGATACTTAAATTATCGAGGTAGTTTTTTGCCACTACTTGTTGCTCCGGCGTAAACTCGTGAAAAGCACCATGGCGCTGTAGTATATAAAGGTCAAATGCGGCTAAGGCCGGTGCATCATATCTTAATGCAGAGGCATTATTTGGCAGCCTGTAATCAAGGTGAGTACGCGTCCAGTCCAACACAGGCATAAAATTATAACACACTAAATTTATGCCTGCCTGTGCCAAATTCTTTAATGTTTCCACATAGTTAGCAATGTACGTATCTCGCCCGGCAGAGCCTATTTTTATACTTTCATGAATATTTACGCTTTCCACCACCGCCCACCGAAAACCGGCAGCATCAATAACTGCCTTACGTTTTTCGATCTCCTCTAAACTCCATACATCACCGCATGGTATATGATGCAACGCAGTTACAATACCTGTTGCGCCAGTTTGCTTTATGGCCTGAAGTGTGACAGGATCTGAGGGGCCGAACCATCTAAAAGTTTGTTCTAAATTTGGAGTCATAAAAACACAATATTCTGTTTATTAATATATTAAGATAAAATTGGCAATATCAACGAGGGGCAGAAAAACAAATATAAAAAAATGCGCAATCGATTGCCATAATAATGCACTATTATTTTTATATTTATCACTTCATACATTCAATATACACCTATGGCTGATGGCAAAAAAGAAATAACCATTTATGATATAGCAGCCCGGCTTAAAATTTCGCCGGCTACTGTAAGCCGGGGCCTTAAAGATCATCCCAGGGTTAGTAAAGCAACAAAAAAACTCATTCTGAAGGCTGCCGAAGATATGGGCTACCGTTCCAATTCATTTGCCAGCAACTTACGCAAGAAGCAAAGCAACGTTATTGGTGTTATTGTTCCGCGGCTTAACAGTAGTTTCATGTCTGATGTATTGGCGGGTATTGAGAAGGTAGTTAACGAAAACAGCTATAACCTTTTCATTAGCCAATCATTAGAAACCATGGCAAAAGAGGCCAGTAATGCTAAAGCAATGCTAAATAACCGGGTAGATGGATTGCTGGTTTCACTTGCATATGATACCACCAACATTGATCATTTTGAACCTTTTATAACACGGAAAATACCGGTAATATTTTTTGACCGGGTGTTTGATCATGAATCATGCCCGCAAATTTATATTGATAATTATAAAGCCGGACAGGAAATAACCAACCATCTGATAGGTCAGGGCTGTAAAAGAATTGTACATATTACTGGAAATCAGCTACGCAACGTATACAATGATCGTTTTCATGGTTACAAAAGAGCACTTGAAGATAACAATCTTGAATTTGACAAGACCCTGGTGATCAGTACCGATCTTAGCGCTCAGGCTGGGATTGCTGCAGCAGAACAAATTTTAAAAATGTCGCCACTTCCGGATGGCATATTTGTAGCGAATGACATATGCGCCATAAGCTGTATGCAGGTACTTAAAAAGAACGGTATAAAAATACCGCATGATATTGCCATTGCCGGATTTAACAATGACCCTACTTCCTGTGTAATAGAACCGAACCTGACAACCGTGAATTACAAAGGCTATGAAATGGGCGAAGTTGCAGCCAGGCTGATGATTAGTCACCTGCTTAATAAGCCAGGCATTGACGATTCCCATAGTCTTATTTTAAGATCTGAATTAATTATCCGTGAATCATCATTGCGAAACAGCTAATTCATTTTAAACACAACCTGTAATATAATTTAAATGACCTCTAAAACAAAGCTTGCAATAGTTACCGGCGGTGCATCTGGACTGGGCTTGGCAACAACAAAAAAATTCATTGAGAACAACATTCAGACCATAATCATAGGCCGAAACGAAAGCAAACTACAAGAAGCTGCCGACACATTTGGTGAACTATGCATTTATAAAGTATTTGATTTGAACAATATCAAAGGCATACCAACACTTATTGATAGCATTATTAAGGAGTACGGCACTCCTGATATACTGGTTAATAATGCAGGGATCAACCAAAAAAAGCCTTTCACCGAAGTTTCTGATGAGGATTTTCAGCAAATTATACAAACCAATTTAACTGCGGTGTTTGCAATAAGCAGGGAAGTTGTAAAATATATGACCACGGCGTGTGGCGGCAGCATTGTTAATGTTAGTTCAATGGCTTCTCAATATGGCATACCCTATGTAATAGCCTATACCGCAACAAAATCGGCAATAGAAGGAATGACAAGGGCAATGGCAACAGAGCTTTCGCCATTAGGAATAAGGGTTAACTGCGTTGCTCCCGGTTTTATAGCAACTGATATGTCGGCAAAAGCCTTAAACAATGATGCCGAAAGGAAACAGAAAGTTATGTCAAGAACGCCAATGGGGAAATTGGGTGAACCGGAAGATATAGCCGACGCCATACTATACCTGTCGTCAAACACCGCTAAATACGTAACCGGAGTTGTTCTGCCCGTTGATGGCGGCAATTCTATTGGTTTTTAATTTTCTTTACTCATACAATACCAACAAAAAAGTCGGCAGATGAGATGATTTGCCGACTTTTTTATTGATCCCGAACCGATAATCTATTCCGGCGGACCTAAGTAACTTGGTTTTAGCCCACCCGCATTTACCACAATTTTCTGCAAAACAACTCCGGGATCAACCATCCAATATTTCACAGTATGTTTTCCTCTTTTGGCTATATAGTGCTTAGTGGTTAATTTTCTAACATTGTCACTTACAGCTGCTGCCCACTCCTTACTATCAGCAGCTGTGCTGATGTTGATTTTCTGCGGCGCCTCATTATCTATAGAAATGGCGTAAAACAAACCACCTTTGTTATGAAAATCAATGGTTGGCGATACATAAGTTTCTAATGACACTGTACCGGTATCTGCTAAATTTATTTCATATTCCAGGTGTGGATTGTTTGCTTCGGGCAACACGGCTTTAGCGGTTACGGGCCATGGTGTAACACCTGATAATGTTCGGCCATATCCGGGAATAACCTTCCATGATACACGGGCGCTATTTACTGCAGTATGATAATGTTCGGCTTCTATAGCAATATAACCATTGGTTTCATTTAACACGCCATTTTTTGTATCGGGTTCATTATTAATGGTAGCCTTTACTGTTACCTTGTGGCCATTACCGGAAATAATAATTGGCACATCAATAATTTTACGGGGCGCTTTTGTCCAATCTACACTGATCCATATCCGTTCCTGTTCGCTGACTTTGCCATTTGGAGATTTAATGACTACATATGGCGCTACCGACCGAACCGAATAATTAAATGGTGTTTTGCCTTTGTTAAAAATTTCAATATAATGCTTCTGATTTACTCCATGATAAAATCCTGGTAGCTTAGCCTGATTTGTTCCATCGGTCAGGGCTTGATCTTCACCTTCAATATATATACCTATTTGCGCTTCCTCAGGCAATGTAATATCTTTTACAGTGGGCATGATATCGGACCGGGGCTCTTGCCAGCGGGTATAACCAATATGAGTTTGATCCATCATATGATTCCATTTACCTCCGGCAAGTATTGTATTGTAGTATTTTGAAATTTCCTTATCATTTTCAAAAAGCTTTTTCACTTTTAAAGCAGCGGAATTAGTAGCAGCCCTCCCCTGCTCTGCATACCATTTGTTTTTAGCGGCCTCAAAATACATTTCGTTTAAATTGGCACAAGCCAGCACCGGGTGTAAAACAAGCTGATAATACGCATCTTTATACTGAGGTGTTAGTTTAGCGTAAAGCTTTTCAGCATCGGCTTTTAACTGATTATAATCTGCCACCACGTTTTCAAATTCACGATAATTAGTTAAACTATAGGTAGTTTGATCAAGCAATTCGGGTTTGCGCCTGCCATTGAACCGGGTATATGCAGACAATATTCTGCCTATCTCTTTAGCATATACGGGGCCAAATTGTTGTTTTGCCCAAAGCTCGGTATACTCCTGCAGGCGGCTGGCCGGCCATTTATCCGGGTTCCATGCATAATCCAGAAAAAAGCTTATCGGGAACTCCATAGGCTTTAAGTCGCCCACATTTACTATCCATACCTGCCTGGCATTATATTCATAGGCCAGGTGCATCTGCTCCCAGGTTTTTGAAATAGGGTTGGTATTTAACCATTTATAATTACGCGGACCCCCAACATAATCAAAGTGATAATAGATACCATAACCGCCTTTTCTTGGCTTTTCGTTAAGGGCAGGCAGCTTGCGGACGTTGCCCCAGTTATCATCACATAACAGCAGGGTAACATCATCAGGCACACGCATACCTTTATCGTAATAATCCTGCACCTCCTTATATAAAGCCCACATTTGCGGGGTTTCAGCAGCATCTTTATGGGTAACCTCGCTGATAATATTACGCTGATCCTTTACTATATTTTCCAACAAAGAGATATTGCTTCCCTCGGTCATAGGCATATCGCCGTCGCCACGCATACCAACAGTTACAATAGTTTCTTTCGATCCCATATTTTCAATACCCCTTTTCCAAAAACTTTGCAATACGGTTTTATTGGTATCATAGTTCCACTGGCCACTTCCATAACGCTTCCACTCCGTTTGAGCCCTGTCCATAGGCTCATGATGCGATGTGCCCATCACTATGCCATATTCGTCTGCCAGTACCGGGTTAAGCTTATCATCGTCATTAAAGGCATTTCCCCACATGGCTGGCCACAGGTAGTTGCCTTTTAAACGCAAAATCAGCTCAAACATCTTTTCATACATGTGGTGGTTAAACCCGCCAAATTTTTCTTTTGTCCAGCCCGAAAATGCGGGCGCTTCATCATTAATAAATATGCCACGGTAATTAACCGCCGGCTCACCATCGGTATAACTCCCGGGTAAAACGTACAGATTTTTTTGTTGTTTTACAGGCACGTCCGCCCACCAATACCAAGGTGAAACCCCTATTTGTGCCGATAAGTCATACACCCCAAATATGGTTCCCCGCTTGTCGCTCCCGGCTATAACCAGTGCGCTTTCAACCCCTGCAAATGGCTTCGGAACAACCTGTATCAGGTAGGTTTCCCATTTACCTTTAATTGAAGTTACATTTAGCTTTTTCTGTTGAATCAGGTCATCAATCCTTGCGTTTTTTCCAATTGTACCGATGATGACAATATGTTTGCTGTTACCGATATCATCCATTAAAACCGGCAAGCTATTAGTAACCGATTTAATATCAGTCATTAGACTGTTTACCGCTCTTTTTACTCCAGGAAATTCATCGGCACCCGTATATATGGGCGCCGGTTTTCCCATATCCGAAAGCGGAAATGAACCGGCACTATTCTTAGTAGCTATATAGCTTTTTTGCCCGGGAGCTTGAGCATCACTTTTTGCGGGGTTGAAACCTGACAACATCAAAGAAAATATTAATGCAATTAAAACCTTTTTCATATGTTGCCGAGTTATTGAGCATTAAATTTAACAACCCGCCAATATGCATTTTTAGGTTGAAGAGCCTGATCAAATAAGAGCGGGTAGTTTTTGCGTCCACGTACAGGATAGGTATCTAACCAGGTATACTTGTCAGATACATTCCAAAAAGTAACTCCCGAGATAACGTTTTTATATTTCCTAAAAACCTTAAAAACCATGGCGTATTGATCTGCCTGTTTCTCATTCATTTCTGGGGTAAATGTGACGTGTTCGCCATCACGGAGGGGGCGTGCTTGTTTTTCCCATGGATACACAGACATATCCAACTCAGTTATCTGTACTTTTAAACCTAATGAAGCAAACTTTTGAATAGTAGCTTCCAGTTCCTGTTCATGCGGCTCATAAATGGACCAGTGTGCCTGCAAACCCACTGCGTTGACTGGAATTTTAGCATCAACCAGCTTTTTTAATAATTTGTAAACGCGTTCCCTTTTTTCCGGGCGCTCTGTATTATAATCATTATAAAACAAAATAGCTTTAGGATCGGCAGCGTGTGCATACTCAAATGCCTTAAAAATAAAATCCTCCCCGCATATCTGGTACCATAAAGAGTTTCGCAAAAAATGGGTATTATCATCATCAATAGCTTCATTCACAACGTCCCAGGCATATATTTTACCTTTATACCTGCCAACCACATTATCTATATGATCTTTTAATCTTTTAAGCAGCACAGTTTTGGTAACCAATTTACCATCCTTATCATAAAAAAGCCATTTGGGTGTTTGCTCATGCCAGCAAAGATTGTGGCCCCGCACTTTTAACCCATGGGCTTGTGCAAACGCCACAATGGAGTCTGCGTCATTCCAATAGTATCGGTTTTCTTCAGGGTGAATAGGCCCCATTTTCATTGCATTTTCAGGCGTTAAGCTATTGAATTGCTGCAAAATCAGGGCTGCCTGCCGGGGATCTTTCAAAGCTTGTGGCGATACGGCTACACCTATGGGAAAATACGTAGCGTAATAATCCTTTAATCCCTGGGTTGATGATGAATTATGCTGTGCATTAGCTATACCATCGATCTGCAAAAACAACAGTATGCAGCATAGTTTCAACAGTTTTGTGTTCAGATTCATTGCATTAAATTGGGGTTGACTCCACCTTACACTTGATTATTTACAGCTTCAAAAGCACTGCACTTACTCGTAGTGTTTTTGAAGCTGTGTTATTAATTTCGATTATCAAAAACCTGGATTTTGAGGAATTGGAGGCCCTTGGGTAACCAGATTGATCTCTGTTTGAGGGATGGGCCTCAGGGTCATAAAATCCTGAATATTTGGTCCGGCTTCTGTGTTATATTGTTTTACCCGGCGTACCAATGACTGTGTCCGGGTTAAATCCCACCATCTTAATGATTCTCCGTATAATTCCCGTGTACGTTCATCCAATATAAAATCAAGGGTGATCTGCCCCGGCGAAACCTGCATTTTTGCAACAGCGTCGGCAGGCATATTGGTAGTTCTGAAAGCCGCGCGAGTTCTTAAAACGTTAATCATATTGGCAGCAGTAGCCAGATCGTTCAGCTTGAAGGCCGCTTCGGCCGCAATCAGGTAGATTTCTGAAAAGCGAAATAATACTACCGGCCTTGATGATGGATCATTCACACTCGGCCTGTTTGGGTCATCGAACTTTTTAAGCGAAGGGAAGAATGTAGTGTTACTTGGATTAATATTGGTTCCGGTAGCGGTGGCAGCAACGCTTGGCGATAAAAAGATCACTCCTTTAAATGATGCCCTTTTAGCCGCGCCCGGATCGGCCGGTGGCATCCATATAGCAGTATCGGCGCCAACAACGAGTGACCCTCGTGGGGTGGTCACGTTAGCTGTATTAGCTATCCATGTTGTTTGGAATGTATTCCAATACCGGTAATCATTAGTTCTGTCGGCAAAAGCCACGTTATTAACATAATCATAATTTGGGCGAACACGGAAGAAAGGTCGCCCGTTAGCTAAATCGCGGGTCATTACGCTGGCGCCGGAACTTGTAGGATAATTGGCCGTTACCGTTGGATAATTAGGTCTGAAAAAATATGCCCAGCCATTAATTTTACCGCCAGACGCCCCGGGAGTAAAATCACCGTATTTAGTATCTGTACTATGTTCAATAGCAAACAGATCTTCCTTATTGGTAACATCGTTAGCCGGAGTATAAGCATCGGCATAATTCTGATACAAGTCAACCCCATAGGTTCCTTTATTGGTTATTAACGTTTGGGCTGTGGTTAAGGCATTTTGAAAATCAGTTGGCTGGGCCGCGCTTGACCATCCCCTGGTTAAATAAGCTTTTGACAGTAAATATAAAGCAGTTGCTTTGGTAGCAGCATGTCCTGCAAAAGGCGATCCGTTATCGCCGGGCTTATTTTGCAGTTCTGTTGATGCCTCTGTCAGGTCTTTAATAATCTGTGCGTAAATATCGGCCACAGGTGCCCTTGAATCAGACAATGTAGCGGTATTGATAAAAGTAGTGTGTAATGGTACCGCTCCAAAAGTTTGAACCAGGTGGAAATAGTAAAAGGCTCTTAAAAATTTGGCCTGCGCTAAATACGCCGTACGGGTAGGCACATCGGCAAAGGCGGCCGGCCCGTATTGCAACACGCCATTCAGGGTATTAATATCTTGATAGGCTATATTAAATACCCCTCCTAAAGCATTATATACATCAGAAACGTTGTTGGTATAGTTTTTATACGTAGCAAAAGCTACACCGCCATTAGATGCACCACCGCCTGCAAGCGTTTCGTCTACACCAAAATTAGTGTAGTAAAGAAACCCTTCAGTACCCCAGAGGTTCCTTAAATCTGAGTAAACCCCGGTAATACCACCTATCACCCCACCTGCAGACGCAAGCACGTCTGGCGTAACATTGGATTTAGGTGTTTGATCAAGCACTTTTTTACAGCCAGAAACCCCCATTATACCAAGTGCTGTAAGTAAAACAGCTATTTTTTTATATGATTTCATATCTCTATCGAACTTATTATATGACTAAAATTTTGCATTTACACCTAACTGGAAGGTGCGTACCATTGGGTTATTTAATCCCACGGTAACCGCACGGCCTAAAGCATCTGTCGAAAAGCTGGAAGCGCCGGCAATCTGGTTACCAAAACCATTACCTTCAGGATCAACAGCTAAACCACTTTTAACCAATGGTGAGTAAATAATAAATGGATTGGTACAGGTTGCATAAATATGCAGGGAACGGAAGCCCGCCTTTTTCATAGATTCACCCGAAAAAGTATAGCCGAAATTGATACTACGCATTTTAATGAATGATCCATCTCTATACTGTAAGGTAGAGGCATAAGTGGCTCCGCTCAGGTTGGCATCCGGGCGGGGGAAATCATTTGTTGGATTAGTAGGTGTCCAGTAATTTACATTTATTTGGTTTACCCTGCCTTGATTAAAGAAAGGGTACCCTTGCGCGCCCGAATCTGAACCGAGATAAGTTACTGCTACTTTTTGTCCCATGCGGGCAAAAGTTACCAATGACAGGTCAAAGCCTTTAAAAGTAAATCTATTTGTTATACCTCCTGTATAATCTGGCTGATAGCTGCCCAAAATTTGCAAATCGCTGGCATTAATTTTACCATCATTATTTACATCCTGAACCTTAATCTGACCGGGCCTTTGACCATAAACAGCAGCCTGTGCAGCCTCGCTGGTTTGCCAAATTCCTATTTTTTTGTAATCATAAATAACATTAAATGGCTGACCAACAAACCAGCCATTGGTTATATCGGCCTTTAAATTATCATGTAACGACACAATGGAGTTTCTGGCAAAAGCAATATTAAAATCGGTACTCCAGCTAAACCCATTTGAACTTCTGATATTGATACTGCTTAATGAAATTTCTAAACCCTTACCCTTTGAATTTCCGGCGTTAACTGTGGTAGAACCTGCACCGTTACTTGGAGGTAAAGACTGTACTTGCAAAATGTCATATGTTTTTTGTTGATAAACATCCACCGAACCGGTAAGGCGGTCATTAAACAAACCAAAATCAACACCAAGGTTGTAGTTATTGGTATGTTCAAACTTTAATGAACTCGAAAGGTTGGTTACCAGGTAACCATTTTGACCATTTGAGCCAAAGTTATAAGCATTGCTGCTTAAATTACCCAATATTTGATAGGGGCTCACATTCTGGTCTGCAGTTACACCATACCCTGCACGCAATTTAAGGGAGTTTACAAAGCTTACATTCTTCATAAAATTTTCCCGGTCAATATTCCACCCGAAGGCAAAAGCAGGATAAGTATAATATCTGTGCTTAGGGTCTAATACAGACGAACCATCGGTTCTAACGGTTGCTGTAACCAGGTATCTCTCATTAAAAGCATAATTAACACGGGCCATATAAGATATCAGGCCACGATCGGCAAAATTAGGCTGATTGGTTGCAGAAAAATTCACCTGGTTAGCCAAAAACAGGTTGTAACTTTGCAGGTAATCAGCAGGCATACCTACGCCATATACCTGTAAACCCTGACTATGGTCTTTTTCTGTACTGTATAACCCGGTAAAAGTTAAATGATGCTTTTGTCCAAAAGTTTTATCGTAGGTTAATATATTCTCAAGCAACCATGTGTAGTTCTCGGTATTATTAACACTTTCATTAGTTTGCGATGGCGAGGTAGCTGTGTTATAAGTTGTGTTAACCGGCGAATAATTATTCCCCTGGTTTTGTCCGTAGGTTAAAGCAGCATTAAAGCGGTATTTTAAACCATCAACAATCTTAACCTCCCCATACAAAGTATTAAAAGAATACAATTTCCTATTAAGATCCTGAATGCTCGGGTTTCTGATAGTTAATGGATTTACCCGGTTCGGTTGATCAACCGAACCGGTCATCGGTAATAAATTAATGGAACCATCGGCGTTGTAGGGCGAGGTTAATGGGCTTATTGCTGAGGTATTATATAACGGAAACAGGTCTGCACCATTGGTGTGTGTTAATGTTTGAAGAGTTGTTAAACCAACCTTAACACGGCTGCTGATGGTATGATCAATAGCCGCCCTTAATGAACCCCGGTCAAAATCCTGACCATATTGCACACCTTTTTCTTTGTGAAAACCCGTACTGATAGAAAATTGCGTATTTTCATTACCACCTGAAATATTCAGTTGATGATCTGTAGAAAAAGCTGTACGGAAGATAAACTTTTGCCAATCTGTGCTGGTGCCATTGGCAATGCCCGCCAATTCGGCCGGTGTAAATGGATAAGCCGTAGAATTAGGAGATGTTGCGCTGGAGTTTCCCGCTATCGATTCGCGTTTAAAAGCAGCAAACTGAGCTCCGTCCATTAATGGATATTCGTCTGTTATATGGCCAATTCCGTAATAACCGTCATAACTGATTACAGCCTTTCCTGATTTTCCTCTTTTGGTAGTAATGATAATTACACCGCCAGATGCCCTGGAGCCATAAATAGCCGCTGCTGATGCATCTTTTAATATATCAACACTGGTAATATCATTTTGATTAATATCGTTAAGACTGCCTCCAATCAACGGAATACCGTCAACTACAAATAAAGGCCCATTTTGATTGTTGGCATTCGTATTTGATGTTGCAAACGAACGCTCACCACGTAAACGAATCTGCCCTACTGCTCCGGGAGTTGTACTGGTACTGGTAATATCCAAACCGGCAACCCGACCTTTAAGCTGATCAACTACGTTGGGGGCGGGTACTTCCTGCAGGCTCGCCGCACTAACAGAAGCAACCGCGCCGGTCACATCCTTTTTACGCTGTGTACCGTAGCCTACCACAATAACGTCATTCAGGTTACGGGCACTGGCCGACAACTTGATGGTTATGTTTTCGCTGGAGGCACTGATTGGCACTTCCTGATCAACATAGCCTAAATAAGTCACCAAAATAGCGGTTTCATTAGTCGTTACCGAAATTGAGAACTTACCATTAGCATCGGTAGATGTTGCTAATCGTCCGGATTTTAATTTCACTGTTGCACCAACAAGCGTTAAACCCTTATCGTCGGTAACCGTGCCTGCTAATTTTCTTGTTTGAGCGTAAAGTGATATGGAAAATACACTCATGCTTAGCAGCAAGATTAGCATTTTCCAGTTCATAAGGAGTCGTTGTTTTTTCATATTAATTTAAGAATTGGTTTTAATTGTAATTGATTGCCGAAAACATGAACAAGAATTAATTCAAATCCATGTTGCTTGAAATAGAAGGCCATCAGAGTACTAACTGGTTATGTAAAAATATAATAAAATACAATCGATTGCACAATTATTTAAATTTTCGCATAAATTGAATATTACCCTAATAAAAATTAAAAAACACAAATCAAATGGATATTACCCTATCATTATTTCAACAAACAGGGCATTTTGTTATTTGCCTAAACAAAGCAGATTATTCATTTAGGCCACTAAATTTTCATACAACAGTGAAAATAACACTCAATTAAAGAGAAAATAAACAATCGATTGCGCATATTTAATCAAAATTGTTTATTTGTTTCTTTTTCAATGACTTTGTGCCTACACTGAGTTGGTGAAGCGCCTTGGATACAAAAACTTGTGGCTCAAGGGGAGACTGGGCGCTATTGCTGTTGATTAAATGGGTTTAAAAGCACTCTTGAATTGCTTGCAATACATCCCAATATATATATTGTATGTGTACGGTTCTTCCTGAAATTGACAAGGCAGCCTCTATTGGTGCACCAGCACCTGGCGGGCTCACACCCGACTAAAAAATTGCCTATGATGCACTTACCTTTTTTATAAATACGGATAGTTGTGCATTGAGGATGGGAAGGCCCGCAGCCGTGTATAACTTAAGCATAAACCGGTACTTTGCCGGCAAGAGGGAAACTATCGGTATTGCGGGCCATAATTTTCTGACGCAAGGTGGGCTAATTTTTTTTCGTAGTTATAATGATTTAATTTTATTCCAATCAGCAACGCCAACCCTTTTTGCCCATAACAGGTACGCTGCTTCCAGGTTTTTAACTTTAGCGGGATACTGTGCTGCCAGATTATATATTTCAGACCGGTCTGCTGTAAGGTCATATAGCTCCCAGGGTTCACCGGGTTCGGCCACCAGTTTCCATTGCCCTTTTCTCACAGCCCTACTCCCCTCGTGTTCCCAGAACAAGGTTTTGTTCCCGGTAAAAGATTTACCTTTAAAAGCATCCAGCAAGCTAATGCCAGCCAGTGGCGTTAATAGCCTATTCTTAAATTCGGCAGGATAATTTACGCCGGCAAGATCAAGGCAGGTAGGCATGAGGTCAATTAAATGCCCTGGATTACTATTCGTGCTGCCAGCTTTAATATGTCCGGGGTACCAGGCTATCAGCGGTGTGGCTATGCCTCCTTCGTGAGTATTGCGCTTAAATAGTTTAAATGGAGTGTTGCTTACATTGGCCCATGGAATTTCATAGCTGTCAATAGAATTAACCGAACCCGGTAAGCCGTTTTTCTGAATTACCGTGGGCAGGCTTTTCACTTCATCGGCGCTGCCGCCATTATCGGAAGCAAAAAGAATGATCGTATTTTTATCTTTTCCCAATTGTTTCAGTTTGGACATAATCTCCCCAATACAGACATCCATCCGGTAAACCATAGCGGCATATATTGCCATACGGGTATCCCAATGGTCTTTTTCCTGGAGTGAGAGTGAATCCCAGGCAGGAGCACGTTTATCCCTTGGCGATAGCTGCCAATTTTTTTTGATGATACCTCCATCTAATTGTTTTTCATATCGCTGTTTGCGCAATGCATCCCAACCTTTGAGGTATTGGCCTTTGTAACGGGCAATATCTTCCTGCAACGCCTGAATGGGCCAGTGCGGAGCGTTGTATGCTACATACATAAAAAATGGTTTCTGTTCATTTCTGATTTCATCTAAGGATTTAATAGCAAAATCAGTAATGGCCTGAGTAAGGTATTTGGAAGTATCGCTGCGGGTAATCTCCTTATCGTTGAGCATAAAGGTAATCTTGCTGCCATCGTTATACAGCGGTGCCGAATTAAAATAGCTGCTGCCATTGTTCAGCATGGTAAACGATTTATCGAACCCACGGTTATAGGCCAAAGCAGATTGTTGCAATCCTACATGCCATTTACCCGATACAATTGTGTTATAACCGGCATTGTTTTTTAATAATTCGGCAATGGTAGCGCTATGTTCATTTAAATAGCCCTGGTATGCGGGCGAACCTTTATATTTTACCATATCGCCCACCCCGGCCTGGTGAGGGTATAATCCGGTTAGCAATGCCGCACGCGAGGGGCAGCACCTGCCTGCATTGTAAAACTGCGTCATTTTTAAGCCTTCCCGGGCAAGTTTGTCAATATTTGGTGTACTGATTTCTGAGCCAAAGCAGCCAATATCAGAAAAGCCCATGTCATCGGCCAAAATGATCACGATGTTGGGCTTTTGTTTAGGGGCCTGCGCAATGGCAAGCCCCTGGTAAAACATAACAATGAATAAGTAGCAGATACGTTTAAGCATGGCTTTGGTTATTTATCATTAACAGCCAATCCGCCTTTGGCCAGCTCTGCCGCAGCTGCAATTTGCGCAGTTGATGAAAATCCCTGCTTTTTCCAAACCTCCTTGCCATTTTTATAAAGCACTAATGTGGGTAGTACATTTACTTTTAGCTCTTTGGCCAGGTTGGTATTATCATAAACTTCAATACTGATCACTTTAGGAGTAAAAGCAGCATTGGCTTTTAACGAATCAAGTACCGGCACAAGCTTTTTGCAGGCACCGCAATACCTTGATCCAAAATCGACCAAAACCAGTTGTGATGACCCCGCCAGCTCATTAAACTGTGCCTTTGATAAGGAAACCCCTTTTTTTGTTGTAGAGATGATAGGATAGCCTGAGCCAATCCAGTTGGCCAGGCCACCGGGTAGTTCTTCCACATCTTTAAAACCATTGGCTCTAAGCTCACGCGATAGCACGGTACTGCGGCCATTGGCTATGGAATAAACGAAGGTGGGCTTACTTTTATCCAATGCCTCAAGCCTTTGCTGATAGCCGGTTGCTTTGGCATCAACATTTATGGCGTCTTTTATATGATTCTGTGCAAACTCCTCTGCCGAACGGGCATCCAATATCTGTGCGTTTTTGGCCTGTTTTAGCTTAGCCGCAAAAGCCTCAAGTGATAACAAAGCCGGTGCTTGTGCCCTTACCCTACCCGCAGAAACAGCCAGCAAAGCCAGCAATACAATTTTTAAGGTTTTCATGATTAGTTATTGTTTTCAAGGTGATGGATCCGTTTGTTATTGATATCGTCCCTGTCAATAAAAGGATAGATGTGATTTTTCTTTGCTTCGGCGTCAAACAAGTCCTTCAGTTCCTGAAGTTTTTCCGGGTACTTTTTGGCCAGGTCTATACGTTCATTAAAATCTTCGTTCAGGTTATAAAGCTTCCAAACATCCTTATCATAATTACGTTCCGGGATTTGTTTTTCTTTTGGAAAATTGAGCAGATCCACATTATCCGGACGATGTGCGGCTTCAGCTTTCCAGCCATCTTTATAAATAGATCTTGAAGTAAAAATGCAATAATACTGCTGTCTGTGCAATGACTTTGCCTGCGCATTATTAAACGAGCTGAACAGCGATTTACCCTGTAAAGTATCTTGTTTAATGCCTTTAACATACTCAGGCAGTTTTAAACCTGCCGCCTCAATAGTGGTTGGAAATATATCCGAAACATGACCATACTGTGTGCGGATACCTCCTTTTTCGGTGATCAGCTTTGGATAATAAACAATAAGCGGGTTATGGGTACCCCCCTCGGCATCAGCATCTGATTTCCAATATTTAAATGGCGTATTGGCTGCCTGAGCCCAGCCCAAGGGGTAATTGGTCGAGGCTTCAGGTGTACCAATGGTTTCGTAATCGCTTTCGTTCTTTTTAATATAATCTGCCTCGGCTGTAGTTAGTGCGGAGTTTTTAGGGTTAATCACCCCGTGTACCGTACCCTCCTTGCTGGCGCCGTTATCCCCTATCATTACAAATACAAGCGTATTATCAAACTGCCCCGAAGCTTTCAGGTAGCTGATTACCCGGCCAACCTGGTTATCTATATAAGTTAAATACCCAGCATAAACTTCCATAAAGCGGGCATATAACTTTTGCTGATCGGCAGGCAGGCTATTCCAGGCCTTGATACGCTCATTGCGTTCTGGCAGTTTAGCATAAGCCGGAATATAACCGGCCTTTTTCTGATTGTCAAAAACCCGTTGACGGTAAACATCCCAGCCCTCATCAAATTTACCCTTGTAGAGGTCGCTCCACTCCTTGCTTACCTGATGCGGGGCGTGCGTAGCTCCGGGGGCATAGTATAAAAAGAATGGCTGATCTGGCGATGCTTTATGTGCAGCATCAATGTAGGCTATGGCTTTATCAGTGATCTGCTCATTCAGGTTTCGGCCATCGGGTTTAATGTGGAAATTATCCTCTACCAAATGCGGGGGATTATACTGATCGGTGGCCGACTCCAGGAAACCGAAGTGATGATCAAACCCTTTACCCGTAGGCCATCGGTCAAACGGGCCAACCGCTGTGGTATCTTCATCAGGGGTTACCCCCCATTTACCAACGGCAAAAGTACTGTAACCATTAGCGCGAAGAGCTTCGGCAATGGTGCCTTTATCAGGCGGGATGCGGCCATCATAGCCGGGAAAGCCTGCCGCGGTTGATGCATGAGCAAAATTACCCATGTGTACATAATGATGGTTTCGTCCGGTAAGTAATGACGATCGTGTTGGCGCGCAAATACCGGCTGTATGAAAGTTGGTATAGCGTAAACCATTATTGGCCAGGGTATCAAAGTTAGGCGTACTGATAAGTCCGCCAAAAGTGCCTGATGCGCCAAAACCAACATCGTCCAGCAAGATCCATACAATGTTTGGCGCCCCTTTGGGTGCTTTGAGCGGTTTGTTCCACCACTCTTTTGATTCGGCCAGCGTTTTTCCTTCCACACCTTTATAAGCGGCAGGGTCAATAGGTGCTATATTTTGTGGTGTTACTTTTACCTGCGGCAGTTGCGCAAAGACCGGCACGCTAAACAAAAAAGACATTGCCGATATGGTAACAATTTGTTGATAAGTGTATTTCATGATCGTATCGATTTTAAAATTTACTTTTTATAATTTTTATGAATGCGCTGGTGGTAAACATCATACCAGTCAATAAATGGATACAGGTTATTCTTTTGGGCCTGCGCTTCAAAAACAGCTTTGAGTTCTTTAAGCTTTTCAGGATACTTTTTGGCCAGGTCAACGCGTTCATTGAAATCCTGGTTCAGGTTATACAATTCCCAAACGTCGTCATCAAAGCTTTTGTCAGGAACGTTCTGCCCAACTTTAAAATCGCCCAGTTCCACATTATCCGGATGGTGCGCGGCTTCGGCTTTCCAGCCATCACTATAAATTGACCGTGAGCCAAAAATGTAATAATGTTGCAAAACATGATGCGACGCTGCTTCGGGATGATCAAAGGAGTAAACCAGCGAAGTGCCCTGCAAGGTATCCTGCTTAATGCCCCTGATATATTCGGGCAGTTTAATGCCGGTATACTCAAGCGTGGTTGGCAATACGTCGATTACGTGGCCGTACTGGGTACGGATAGCTCCTTTATCTTTAATACCTTTGGGGTAATAAACAATAAGCGGGTTGCGCGTGCCACCTTCTGAATTAGCATCCTGTTTCCAGTATTTGAACGGTGTATTGGCAGCCTGCGCCCAACCCAGCGGATAATTGGTGCTGGCTTGTGGTGTTCCTATATCGGTAATATCTTCAATATTGGTTTTCAGGTAACTTTCTTCGGCAACCAGCTTGGCCGAGTTCTTTTTAGGATTGATAACGCCGTGAACCGTGCCTTCTTTACTGGCACCATTATCGCCAATGATCACAAATACCAAGGTATTATTTAACTGGCCACTTTGTTTCAGGTAGTTGATGAGCCTGCCAACTTCATGATCGGTATAGGTTAAATAACCGGCATATACTTCCATAAATCGTGCATACAACTTCTTCTCGGCCACGGGCAGCGAGTTCCATGCGGGGATGCGCGGGTTGCGCTCAGGTAGTTTGGCATACGCAGGGATGATGCCCAGCTGTTTTTGCCGTGCAATAACCTTCATTCTGAAATCGTCCCAGCCGTTGTCAAACTGGCCTTTGTAAAGATCGCTCCATTCGGTTGCTACCTGGTGCGGTGAGTGAGTTGCGCCGGGGGCATAGTATAAAAAGAATGGCTTATCGGGCGCTACCTTGTGCTGACGTGTGAGGTAAAAAATCGCCTTATCTGTTATCTGGTCATTAAGGTGCCGGCCATCGGGCGTTACATGGGCATTGTCCTCCACCAGGTCGGGTTTGTACTGATCTGTGGCCGATCCTAAAAATCCGAAGAAATGATCAAAGCCTTTGCCGGTAGGCCAGCGGTCAAACGGCCCCGCATCGGTCGCTTCCTCGTCAGGCGTAAGACCATACTTGCCTACCGCGAAAGTGTTGTAACCATTCTCCCGTAATATTTCGGCAACGGTTCCTTTATCTGACGGAATCCTGCCGTCATAACCCGGAAAACCGGCCGACATGCTTACGTGCGAAAACCCTCCCTCATGAACATAATGGTGGTTACGCCCCGTTAACAAAGCCGACCGCGTTGGCGCACAAATGCCCGCCGTATGAAAATTGGTGTAACGCAGCCCATTATTGGCCAACGTATCAAAGTTGGGGGTTTTAATGATGCCGCCAAAGGTGCTTGTTGCACCAAAACCCACATCATCTAAAATGATCCACAATACGTTTGGCGCACCGGTGGGTGCTTTATGAGGCTCAGGCCACCACTCCTTTGAATCATCAAGCGTTTTACCCACCGTGCCGCCAAATACCGTTGGCTTATTATTTTGCGCTTTGACACCCGCTGAAATCAGCAGGCCAAACGACAGTAACGTTGCTAAAGTTTTTGTTTTCATGTTTGTTCAGGTTTATTCGGCATAGCTGGAGCGGAATTTCACGCCCCAGCGGCCGTTTTCTTTGGTTAAAATGTATAATGATTCATAATGACCGATGAGGCTGCCATCGGCGCGGTACCGGGAAAAGCGGGTATCAACATGCACCTTATCTGCCGATGCCTGTACAATATTATGATGGTCCCAAACGCTATGATGCCATCCTGCCTTTTGCAATGCCCCAAATACCTGGGCCGAATCGCGTAGGCCGGCCCGCTCCAGTACCGACATTTTGCCACCGGCCAACCGGTAATGCGGAAACTGATAGGTGGCCTCCCAGCCGGCAAGGTCTTTAGCGTTAAAAGTGGCCATATATTCATCCAATACCTGGAAAACGGCTCCGCTAATCCGTGGGTCAATACTATGAGCTCCATTTTCTGTTGATGCAGTTTGAGCCAGTATAGGCTGTAGTAAACCTGCCAACAGTAAAAAAATCATAATTATTTTTTTCATGGTTATTGCTTTTGCTGATTACTGCCAGCCCGGGTTTTGGGTAAGCTTGCCGTTACTGTTATCTATCTCCTGCTGTGGTATCGGGAATAAATAAAATTTACCAGCAGCACCTTTGGTTACATTGGTTTTGCCTACTTTAAGTAAACTGGCTTCCAGTATTCCCTTGCCAGATGCATCACGCTCGCGGATGAGATCAAACCAGCGCTGATACTCAAAAACAAACTCCAGCCTGCGTTCCAGATAAACCGCATCGCGAAATGAGGCCTGGTCAAGTCCCGAAAGATCATCCAAACCGGCACGTTTCCTTACCCGGTTAACAGAGGCATAAGCTTTGGCAGTGGGGCCGTTTAACTCGTTCTCCGCTTCGGCGTGAATGAGTAATACTTCAGAAAAACGAATGATGGGTACATTGGCCCCGGATTCGGCCTCATTGGCTACAACTCCAGGGTCAAAATATTTATTAAAAAATGGAATGGAGTCATTAGCAATGGTAACATCGTTCAATTTACCATAATACAGGTTGGTAGTTGGGCTTTGAAAGCGGGTTACAAAACTAACCCGCTTACGTTTATCATTAGCCTGGTATAATTTATAAATGCTGAAGAACTTATCTACACCGCCGGGTTTGGTTGCATCAGGTACCGAATAAAACACCACCTGATCTGCATAGCTGCCAACCATACCAGGAATACCATTCAACACCGACCGTGGTGCCTGGTTGTTTCCCTGTCCCTGCGAGTTTGATTTAAACTGGGCCGAAAAAATATGCTCCCTGCCATTTTCTGTTGCCGGCAAAAACACATCGGCATAATTTGTAAACAAGTCATACCCATACGGGCCGTTGATAACTGCTTCGGCCTGTGATACGGCTTTATCCCATTTGCGCTCGGTAAGGTATACCTTGGCCAGTAATGAATTAGCTGCGCCAGCGGTGGCCCGGCCAACATCAGCACCGGTATAGGTATTAGGTAAATCTACAGCCGCAGCGGTAAGGTCGGCTTCTATTTGCTGATACACAGCGGCGACCGGGTTTCTCGGAATCTGCAGATCGGCCAGGTTAATAGAGGTTTGATCATGTAAAACCAATGGCACATCGCCATATAACCTAACCAGGTTAAAATAATAAAGCGCCCTTAAAAATTTAGCCTCAGCAATCAATCTTTTATTCAGGGTGGCATCAAATTTTATATCCGGAATAGTATCAATAGCAATATTTGCCTTTTTGATAGCCGCGTAATGCTGCTGCCAGATCTGCAATATGCGCAACCCCGACGCCGAATGTCCTAAAACAGCCTGCGAACGCACATCGGCATTGGTAGCGCCAGGTCCGGGGCCTTCATCATCGGCCATAAAATTCATACCGGTGTTAAAGAGGGTGTTATAAGGAGTTTGAACGCTATTTGCACCGCCATTTAGCAGTGAATAAGCAGCGGTAACCGCCGCCACAGCATCAGCCTGTGTTTTATAAAACTGGCTTGCCGGGATAAATGACCGCGGATCTTCTTTGAGCTTGGCGCATGAGGTAGCGGCAAGAGCGATCAGTATAATGAGGTATTTAATATCTTTCGTTTTCATATCTTAAAAAATCAGGGTTTAGCTGTTACAGGGTGATTCCTACACCAACTATTAGAGATTTGTTATTAGGATAAGCGCCGTTATCAACCCCTGAGGTAATGGCCGATTGCTCGTTGCTGCTCACCTCCGGATCATAACCGGTGTATTTTGTCCAGGTTGCCAGGTTTTGGGCATTCACGTAGATCCTGATCTTTTTAATAGGCGATCTGGAAAGTACCGATTGCGGGAAGGTGTAACCTAAACCAAGGCTTTTAAGGCGCAGATATGAACCGTTTTCAACAAACCTATCAGATATGGTTGGAGCCGGGTCCTGGAATGCGCTGTGTACATCGGTATTGATGTTAGTGGGTGTCCAGCGGTTTAACAGCGTTGTTGTGGCGTTGGTATAGCCCGTTCCTAATTCTAAAACACCTCTTTGCTGGTTGTATATTTTGTTGCCATATGATCCCTGCAAAAACACGCTTAGGTCTATACCCTTATAAGCAAATGTATTGGTAATACCACCTGTAAACTTAGGCTGGGAGTTACCAAGGATCACCCTATCACCCGTCTGAGTTATTTTACCATCGCCATTAATATCCTGATAGTTTTGGCCTCCCGGCGATGTATTGGCAGCGGGAGTAAGTACCGGGCCACCCGCCTGGATAAGGCCGTTGGTTTTATATCCAATAAACGAGCCTATAGGTTCGCCTACTTTAATGATGGATGGCAGCGACGAATCGGGAATGAACTGGTTAACCCCGTTGCCCCCAAGACTCAGTACCTTGTTTCTGTTAACTGCAAATACCAGGTTAGTGCTCCACACAAAACTGCCAACAAGATTACGCGAGTTAATACCTAATTCAAACCCTTTGTTTTGAACCGAGCCCACGTTTTCATATTGTTGCGGGTTGGTAATAGCTGTATTGGTGATAATGGTTAAACCGCTTGTTGCCGGTAGCGGCAAATACAGCAGCAGATTGGTGGTTTTCTTATAGTAAATATCGGCCACTAAGGTAATCCTGTCTTTAAACAAACCCAGGTCGAAGCCAAAATCATACTGACTGGTTTTTTCCCAGGTAAGGTTCGGGTTGTATAAGCTGTTAGGTGCAAAACCAGCCACTGTTGTACCGCCAAAATTATAGCGATAATAGCCTAACTGTGAATAGGATTGATAAGCCGGAATATCACTGTTACCGGTTTGCCCGGCGCTCAGCCTCAGCTTTAGCTGGCTTATGGCCGTTACATTTTTCAGAAAATCCTCGCTTGAAGCATTCCAGGCCACCGCTGCAGAAGGGAACGATGCCCACTGGTGCCCCGGAGCAAATTTTGATGAACCATCGGCACGCAGGGTTAAGGTTAACAGGTATTTGCTGTTAAAACCATAATTAATACGCCCGAGGTATGATTTCAAAGCCCAGATATTGGAGGAGGTGGATGGTGCGATAGCAAACCCGCTCCCCGATATAGAGGTGATGCTGCCTGAACCGAGGTTATTGAAAGTATCATAATCGCTTACAAAGCCCGATGAGCCTGTAATTGCCCCCTCGGCCTTAAACTGCTGCTGGTTAAAACCTGCCAATACATTAAGCGAATGTTTGCCAAATTTTTTGTTGTAAGTAACTGTGTTTTCATTAAGCCAGTTGAAGGAATTAAGTGTACCTACTTCACCCAGGCCTGAATAGCCCGAACCTTCATATACCGTAGAAGGCAGGTACCTGTTCTGTTTGTTATCAATAATATCAATACCGGCCAGCACCCTTGCAGTAAGGTTATCGGTGATCTTATAATCGGCCGAGATGTTACCCAGCACACGACTTGTGGTAGTGGTATTGGTTTGGTTATAAAGTGTATTGATGGGGTTACCATAAGTACCCTCAAATATATTTTTGCTAAAGAAAGTGCCGTCGGCGTTATAAATGGGTGTGGTTGGAGTCATCAGCAAAATAGCTGGGACTACACCTGATGGAGCGATCTGCGCGTTAATGCGGCTGCCGGTAATGAACGAGGAGATCTTCAGCTTATCGTTATAATCATGCTCCACATTTACGCGGCCCGAGTAACGTTCAAAATTGGTATTCTGGAGGATACCATCCTGCTTAAAATAGTTACCCGAAAATGCCAAACGGGTACGCTCTGTGCCTGAAAATATAGAAAGACTATGATTTTGTGAAGTCCCCTTACGGAAAGCCGCATCCTGCCAATCGGTATTAGCATTATTCGGATTGAGTTGAGCTTCAGTTTGAGGTGTTTTGCCGCTGTTTACCAGGGCATCATTACGTAATGCTTCCCACTGCGGGGTATTCAATAATGGCAGTGTTTTGATCACTTCCTGCTTACCATAACTGCCATCGTAATTGATAGATGATACGCCTGCTTTACCTTTTTTAGTGGTGATGATGATAACGCCATTGGCACCGCGTGTTCCGTAAATAGCCGTGGCCGATGCATCTTTTAAAACTTCAATACTTTCTATATCCGAGGTATTGATAGATGCCAGTGGATTGATCTTAGGCCCGTTGGTTACGCCTGCATCGGTAAGCGAATTACTGTTAGAGGTAGGGAAACCATCAATAATATACAATGGCTCGGCAACGGCATTGATGGAGTTTACACCACGGATTTGAACCGTTACTCCGGCACCTGGCTGCCCCGTGGCCTGTGTAACCTGGATGCCTGATACTGAACCTTGTAAAGCCCTGTCAAGCGAAGGCACAGGCTGTTTCAACGCCAGCGCCGGAACCGAGGCTACCGAACCAGTAATATCTTTACGCTTTTGTGAGCCATAACCCACCACAACCACCTGGTTTAATTGGGTTTGGGCATCCTTAAGCTTAATTTCAACCGGACTGCCATCGGCAATAAATTCCTGTTTTTCATAGCCTGTAAAGGTTATAATAAGCTTATATGGAAATTTTTGACCTGTAACGAAGCTAAACTTGCCTTCAATGTCAGTTGATACTACGTGTGTGGTGCCTTCAATACGCACCACGGCACCGGGCAGGGGCTCTTTGGTTGCACCGTCAATTACGCGGCCAACCAACCTTGAATTGATTATAGGCTGGGTTTGCTGAGCAATGGTAAATAGTGGGAAAGCGACAAGCAGCAATAATGGGATTAATAAAAGTTTTTTCATGTCGACAGGTTTTTTAAGTGTGAAAAACCGGACGACTGATCAGTTACCGCATAAAGCGAACCGTATAATTGCTGCGGATGCAGCGCATCCTCAATTATTTGCAGTGTAAAAACAACTGCATGCAGCGGAAAGGGCAAAGCATGGCCTATCACCGCTTTTGCAATATTTTGCATAGATTTGAATAGTTAAAATGACACCATTGAAACAGGCTCAACGCCAATCGATCCCTGTTTCGTTGTTTTAATGAACGGAGGGAAAAGCTAAGCTTTTCCCTTATTTGCAGTATGTAAATGTTATTTTTTCATGTTCCTTTCTGTTTGTGCCTGTGATTATCAGGCAGGTCAATTATTTAATTTAGGGGTATTATATTAATTACTAACGCAACGAAAACCAAGGTGCTCCATGCCGCTATCTTCAGTTGTTTTCATTCTGCGCGACACCCGGTAACCCGAGCAATAGCTGTCGTTACATAAAAATGAACCGCCGCGTACCACCCGTTTTATAGCATAAGGTTCATCGGGGTCATATGATTTTAAAGCACCTTTAGGATTTTTAATACCGGCCGGGCTGCTCACGGTTTTGTAATAATTGTTGTTATACAGATCGGCACACCATTCCCAAACATTACCGGCCATATCATACAAGCCATAGCCATTAGGCGCAAAGGAGCTAACCGGGGCCAGGTAATAATAGTGGTCGCGCTGTATATTTTTATAGGGGAAATTACCTTCCCAGGTATTTGCCTTGGGCAAACCTTCATTTACCTTTTCATTTCCCCAGGGATAAATTTTATTTTCAAGCCCCCCCCTCGCAGCGCGCTCCCATTCTGCTTCTGTGGGTAAACGTTTACCAGCCCATTTGCCATAGGCAACAGCATCAAACCAGGAAACTTGTACCACCGGGTAATTATCTTTCCCCTTAATATTGCTACCTGCACCATGCGGATGTTTCCAGTTTGCGCCAGCCTTCCAGGCCCACCATTGGCTGTAATCATTCAAATTAACCTGATGGTTAGCCGGCACAAATACCAGCGAGGCAGCTATCAGCAAACTATCGGCAGGCTTTTCGGTACCGGGAGGCATTTGCTTTTTAAGTTCGTTCCAATCGGGCTTGCGCTCGGCCGTAGTTACATAGCCTGTAGCTTTCACAAATTTTTCAAATTGAGCATTAGTTACCTCAGTTTTATCTATCCAAAAGCCATTAACAGATACGTTATGTTTGGGATATTCATCAGGTTCTGCCTGCTGATTATCTGCACCCATATTAAAAGAGCCGGCTGGTACCCATACCATCCCCGCATGGCTGGTATGGGTTTCATTTTCATCGGGCAGAGTTAATACCACCGCACTTAGCGCCGCTGGTTTAAACCTGTTGGGAATATTTGATTCGCAACAAACTTTCTTTTTAGTACCCGGAACCCGGGCTACCGCAATAACCGTTGTTGTTTTTTCGGGTTGTTTGCACGAGGCGAGCCATACTGTACCGAAAAACATCAATAATAGCTTATTCATTATGCCTTAACAGGTTGTAACTGAAACGATGCATCAACCTGTTCATTGGCAGGTTCTTCAACCTTACCTGTCCGGTATAGTTGATGCGGCTGCAGTGGTACGTCATCCTTAACCATAGGCCCATCGGCCGCAAGCTCACTTCCTGGCACTTTTGATTTAAATATAGGCCAGGCCAGCTGCGCGTACCATTGGTCGCCCTCATAGTGTGATATACCATAGGCTTTAGGATATTGGCGTGAAATATGCGCAGTGCCAAAAATAATATCCCACAAAAAAAACATATTGCCAAAGTTCCCTTTATAATACCCTACCCCATCGTCGGTAGTAGCCGCATGGTGTGCATGGTGCGTAGCCGGGGTAGAGATGGTGCGTTCTAAGATCCAGGCCAGCGGGTGTAATACCTTATACTGGTAAAATGGCTTATCCCAGGGAATACTTGAATGAGCCAGCGTAGTAATTGTTCCTTTTATACCTTTTACTATTACTGCCGGGATACCCAAGCCAAGGTACACCAACGCGGTAGTTAAATAGGTTTGCGAAAAAAATATGGTATAAATGATATTTTGCCTGCTGGCCATAGCCATACCCATGTATGATGCCGAATGGTGTGTGCGGTGAAAGCGCCACAGCCAGGGTACTTCATGATGCAAACGGTGATACCAGTATTGAGTAAGATCATCGGCTACAGCAATGATAATAAATCCCCAGAAAAATGGCACCCAGCTAAAAGTATCTTTTAAACCAGGAAGTACTGCCGGTAAAATCTTTAAACCATAATAAGCTACCAGGGTTTTTACAATCAGTTTGGGAATGGTAAAACAGGCTATATCCACCCATTTTTCGTTTGTATTCCAACGTTTTTTATACAAGCCAAATGAAAACTCGAGCACGCCGAGCACCAGTACTAATACTGAAAAACCATAGCCATTAAGGTTTTCTATTATTTGATTTATCTTTTCAATCATTGCTTTGGGGTTGAGTGTTTACATTTTTATTTTTTGTTGCAGTTTGCCATTTATGTTGCTTTTGCTGCTTTTCCCAGGGCCGTTCGCCGGTAATGTAAAAAGTGGCAAACATGAGCACAATAGGCAGTGCGTATAACAGCAGGCTCAGGAAAGCATTTTTGATTATTCTTGTCTTTTTAGCTTCTTCCAGTTTCATAAGCGATAAATTTGAGGTTTAATAATTAAGGCTTGTTTGGGTTTAGTGCTTTGCTCCAGCAACTTACGGCCGAGCCACAGCCCGCCGAAAATGATAACAAAAGGTATCAGGGTTACAATAACTCCTACCAGTATCTTTTTCCCAAGGAGAGAGACATCGTTAATGGTCATAAAAAGCTTATTAAGTGATTATAGTGTAGATACCGCATGAAGGCTGGTAAACCGTAGCAAGTACCTGTTAATTAAAGATGGATCAGGAAATCAGGAGAATACGTTGAATATTTAACGTCTCTGATGGAAGGAATAAATCCTTATGGTGCTATATTAACAGCAACAACAAGAAGTACAACAGCAAGTAAAAGCAATAGCAGGTGATTGATGATTAGCAAAGCCGTATTTGGGTAAAAGTTCGGGTTGCATGGTTGTTGCTTTTAAACAGGATTAATAGTTGTGATTTGATTATCTGAAGCAAATATAAAAAAAGAAATTAAAAACACTACAAAATCTATAGAATTTATATAATATAATTAAAATTTAAAGTTTGGATAGATCAATAACCCTTCGGATTTAGTAGAAAGGTGTTTTAACCAGCTTTATTTATCCTCCGCTGAAAGTGGATATCTTGTAAATGATTTATTTACTGAGATATCCTTTTCAGACACTCACTTGCGCCCCGGGCGCTGGATTCTCGACCTTACAAATTCCGGTACAAAACAAACCAGGAGATGTGGTCGTTTCCAACGATAACATTTTTGGAAAAAAAACATGGACACGAATAGAAATACGCCCGCGCCAACGATTACCTGAAAAGGATAGGAAGGCACCATGTTTTGGGGAATGATCATTGGTACCAGGGCAATAGCACAAGCGGGGACAAATATTTTACCAACAATCTCGAAAACAAGGAAAAGACATATAAAAAGCAATAAAACGGTGTTTAGCAGTGGTATGCCCAGCATTATATGAAGATAATACTGAAACATTGCCCCTAAAATAGCAGAAATTATTATCAGTAAATAGACTTGCATTGGGCGATTACGAAATCCGGCAGAAGAAGTGCTAAACTCTATAAATACAGTAATTAGTGGTGGCAATACAAAATATGGCTTTCCTATGTATAGCGAAGGTGCCGCTATCAGCAACAGATAAAAAAGCAATTTAATCCAATGTTTAGGCCTATGCTCGTGATCCCCTTTCTTTTTCCTGTAAACAACAACCTGATGCGGTTTCCTTTTTACAAGAAGCCATTGCCCCAGAACCACTAAAGCACTCATGATAAAAACAGAAAGGGGATAAACAAACGAATGTGTCCCCAATAATAACGGTAACAATGCAGCCGAAGTTATCGGAACTAAAGTGGTACGGGATATTATCAGACAAAATGAAGTAAATGTAAACGAGATGGCAATGTTTACCAGCATTGGAAACGGCGAATATAGAACCAGTAACACTCCAAAAACAGCACTTACTGTCAATAACAGTACAAACATCGGCTTACTAACCGTCCATATCACTTTATCAACCACCCATAAACCGAGGACCAATGCGGATATTTCTGGAAATAGAATTTCTGGTTGTTCAAGCCATTCTGAAACACCCACCATTAAGCCAATCATGATGAGCGCTAAGGTGTATCGAATTAATTTAAGTTGAGTCATTCCCGATAGTCCTATTTGCTTTCTAAAGATTTTTAAAAAAGTCAAAGGTACTGCGGGCTCTTAAGCTCCTACGGTATATTTCAGTGATTTTTTGGTACTTTTTACTTATTCTCAAACTAAACTGTGGTATAATAACATGCCGTTCTCTAAAGATAAAAAAGCCTCAGAGATTCATCCCCGAGGCTTTTCATATTCAGCAAAAATGAACTTTTAGTTTACTTTAAGCTTATCTGCTGTTTTCAGATAAACCTTTTTGCCGCTTTCTGACACAGTGTACTGACCGCCTTTTGGACCTAAGTATATGGTTCTGCCCTTGGCATCTTTTCCTATGGCTTTATCTTCCGATTTATTTACGCCTTCGGTAGCGGTTTTGGCAGCTGCGGTTTTGGTTTTAGTTGCTTTTTTAGCTACCGCGTCCTTCGTATCATCTGCCTTTTTAGCAGTTGCAGCTTCAGTAGTTGCAGCAGCGTCTGTGGCTGCATCTTTGGCCTTTTTATCGGCTTTGGTAATACTTGTTTTCGCTTTTGTTTTTGCCTTTTTTTTCAGCGAATCAGTTTTTTGGGCAAATGCGTTCGCGCTTAATAAAATAAAGCAAGAAAGCGCCAATGTGATTAGTTTTTTCATAATAAAAGGAATGGGTTTTTAATTGATAACGTACGTTAGAAAAAATTTGTTTGGTTTATAACAGGTGTTTTATTTAAATACTTTAACCTATATAAATTTGCAAATAATTTTCGACATCATCTAACTGGTTATCAATAAATTTCAGCATTTGATTTATTTGAAAATTATATATATTATTGTTTATAAAAACCAATTAAAATTATGGGAAAGTTTTTAACAAAAACAGGCAAAGACGGTCAACACTATTTTAATCTTGTAGCCACTAACGGACAGGTTATACTTTCAAGCGAGGGTTATACTACTACGTCGGCAATGAATAACGGCATCGAATCTGTAAAAAAGAATGCACCAGAAGATGGCCGCTATGACAGGGAGGAATCAAAAAACGGTAAGTTTTATTTTAACCTGAAAGCGTCTAACGGCCAGGCGATTGGTAAAAGCCAAATGTATGAAAGTGCCACAAGCCGCGATAATGGTATTGAGTCTGTAAAAAAGAATGCACCGGAAGCACCCACCATTGAAGAAGAATAAATAATCATATTTTATACGTACAACGGCACCTCCTTTCATGGTCATACTGCCGCTATGGATAAGAAAATGCCAAACATAGTCCGGATCAAATACCTGACTTTGTTTGGCATTTTTAGGTAGCGCTGTAAACACCTTATTTACAGCGCCATATTCATTAAGATTATAGCAAAAATAGTTTTTGATTTTGCTTAGTCATCATCACCTTCTTTTTGAACAGCCTTTACGAATGCGGCACGTACCGGGGTAGGAACTGTTGCATGCTCCCCTTTAACAGCTTTCCATAGCATATTGTTCATGATCTGGTCTGGAACACGGTCAACCGCCGAAAAGTCAAGCCCTTTAGCCATCCCCGCGAGTTTTGTCCCTTTAGGGTTAAGCTCCCTCAGATTGATGTTGGAAGGAAGGCTATTAAAGGGCGTATTATCTGGTGTTTTACTAAAACAACGCCACATTGGTGTTGCCGAGGCATCGTACTGCGTCATGGGTGGTAGGCCAAGTATCAATTCCATAGTACGCAGCATAGATGACGTGGAATATATCGCATGATCAACAAAGTTACGTTTTACAAACCCGCCGGCTATATACGCTGGCGAGCGATGCGCATCTACGTGGTCGGGGCCATTTTGGGCATCATCCTCCAGTATAAAGATCACACTGTTTTCCCATATCGGGCTTTTGCTGATGTGCTCTACCAACTTACCAACAGCGAGGTCATTATCTGCCACGTGTGCAAAAGGTGTAGGCCTGCCCGGGGTGGTGCCCTCGGTATGGTCAGAGAGCATACGGACAGTCATTAGCCGGGGTAGCGCGTTGTTGCGCATCAGCGAATCAAAATCATGCTCCCATACCTGGTAACGCAGCGTGTCGGGATCGCGCAGATCACCGGTTGGATATGCTTTGGGGAAATGATCTTTTAAAACAGGTATCTGCGGTGTATTGTCTGCATTTACAAACTCACCATAAGTGCGGAAAGTAAGATTAAACCGGTTGGCCTGATCCCAAATATACAATTTATTTTTAGCGGTTTTGCCAACGGCTCCCGGCCCACGGCCACCATAGCTGGTTGGCCAGTTCTTTTCCATATAATCGGTGGCATAGGCGCCCAGGCTCCAGTTATGTCCATCGGCACTTACCTCGCCATCTACATAAAAGTTATCCAGCAGTACAAAATTTTCGGCCAGCGCATGGTGGTTAGGGGTAATGCGCTTACCAAACAAAAGCAAGCTGGTATCGCCGTTACCTTTGGGCAGGTCTGACAGTACCTGGTCATATGTGCGGTTTTCCTGAATTACATAAAAAACATATTTAATAGGCGATGCACCGCCCACCTTCCCCGGAATAGGGTTGCCTGCATCACTGTTGGCAATTGTTTCCTGCTCGCGGTGATAAGGCGTATTATGATATACCGCCTGTGAGTAAACAGGCAATTCTTTAGCTGTTGGAACAGGGATAACGCTTAGGCTGCCCATCAGCAAGCCGCCACCTATATATTCTGTACGCGGTGGTCTGAATGGATCGCCGCCATGTAGTACAACCGTTTGGTTTTTAGCTACAGGATTGGGTCCGTGCGGATTGGGCAGCGACGACATGCCCTTGGCATTGGCTACATACAGCTTATTATCAATAACGCGTACTACACTCGGATACCAACCCGTAGGTACAAATCCCAGCGACTGGCTGGAACCGGGTTTCGTTACATCAAATACAGCCAGGCAGTTATTATCGGCATTGGCTATATATAATGTTTTATCATCCTTGCTTAGCGCTACCGAGTTACTGGTAGTTCCGCTCAGTGGTGTGGGCGATACCGCGGTGTTCAGGGTTTCCAGCACTTTAGCTTTTCGCGCGTCAATCACAGAAACTGTATTGTCATTGGCATTGGACACATACAGGTATTTTCCGTTCCTGGAAATGCACAGGTCGTTCGGGTTATCGCCAACGGCTACAGAATCGACCATTTTATTTTCTTTCGTGTCAAATATGGCTACCTTATCGCCGCCCCAAAGGCTGATATATAGTTTTGACAGATCGGGTGACAGCAGGCATGTATAAGCCTCGGCACCCAGTTGTATCTTCTGCTGAACGGACTTTGTTTTGAGGTTGATGAGGTACAGGCTGTTATCCAGCTTGGTAACCACGTAAAGAATGTCCTTTTTATCGTCAAGCGCCAGCCCGGTGGGTGAAATGGATGATGCCTTTGACCTTTTGCCCCATGTTTCACCAAGTTTAATGGTATCGGCTGCAATAAGTTTATCGTTGGTAATGGCGTAACGAACAATCCAGTTATTATCGCCGCCAGAAACGTAGAGCGATTGCTCATTGGCACTGAATACCAGGCCGCCCCAGGCCTTGCTGATCAATACCTTATCCAACTCCCGGTCGTTCCGGGCATCCAGCAGTTGAATGGTTTGAACACTTTGACCATTATTGGTAACCGCCGCATAATGATGGCTTTTACTAACAGCAATGTTTAGCGGCAAATCGCCCAGTGGCAAACTTTTGCCTACCGGTGTTAACGACCATCCATTAGGCAGCTTAACCCGGTTGTGTTCAACAGCAGAGAGGTCTTGTGCTCGCACATAGCTGCTGCCAGCCAGTAACATGGCGGCCATGCAAAGAATTTTGTTCAGAGACATAGAGAGAGAATTAAAAACTGTTTGTTTATGGTTAATGCAATACTGATCCTGAAATTTCAAAAATCATTGATCATCCTTAAACTTTGATAAATACGGGTTTCAATTGTAATTCGGTAAGCCGTTGAAAAAATCCTTAGTTAAACTAATTTATTAACAGCGGCTGTCAGGAACACTATACAATTGACATCGGAACAAAAGTAATTTGCAGGTATTAACACACTGTTAAATACCATACCTTACCAAAGTAACATTTTTGCTGCATCATTAGTATTAGCGCTCAAAATAGCCGAAGCCCATTTGTTGTTTCAGAAAGGAGATTCTGTTGTTTGCTGAATCTGTTAAAGACTTATTTCGTCAATAACTTTTTTAGCGGTGTCCAATAACCGGTTTACATACTTCATATCTTTAGTAGATCGGGCAAAAAGTGATGCACCTTCAATAACAGATATTATATGAATAGCCGTTCCCATTGCATCGGTATCGGCCTTAAATTCTTTTGCATTAATGCCTTGCTCAATAAGCCCGGTTATGTCCTTAGTCCATAATATAAGGCCTCTTGCGGCTTTGTCCCTCAAGATTTCATCAGTATCGTCACACTCAATTGCTGTATTTTGCAAGGGGCAACCACCGGCCGTGAAGGGAGTTTTGGCCGAGGGATGATGAAGCAATACATGTGCAAGCAGTTTGTCTTTATATTGCGCACATCTATTAACTTCATCAATAAGTATTTTTCGTTTCAGATCCCAGTTAAAGTCAAATACGGCAAGCGCTACGGCTTCTTTATTTTCAAAGTTGCCGTAAATGCTTCCCCTGGTCATCCCGGTTGCCTTTTCAAGGTCGCTGACAGACGTTCCGGAAACACCTTTTTTGTTAAATAATTCAGCTGTCGATTCTACAATATGCTGACGGGTAGTTTCTGATCTTGGAACAAATTTCATAATGCAAATATAACGTACCTTATAATAACCGGTAACTTTCCCTGCATCCAGATTACCAGGATGTTACCTTACCATCTTTAAAAAACTGACCTGTGGGGCCTCCTTTAGGTAGGGTTGCCGCAAAAACAATGCTTTTTGCCCCCTCACTTACAGGTCTTCCGCCAAAGTCGGCAAAGGTGTCATAAGTTGCTGTTAAACCGGGCGTAGCCGCGTTAACCAAAATGTTGTCGTTTTTTAAATCCGTTGCTGCTTTCAAGGTAAAAGCGTTTAATGCCGCTTTTGAAATGCTGTAAGCCGAGATGATATCTCGCCATGGATTAGTAAGACTGTAGCCTTCACCACCAAAGGAGCCCGATCCCGACGAAACGTTCACGATTCTTGGATGTGCGCTTTTCCTTAACAAAGGCGTAAAATGTTTAATAGTGCTCCATGACCCTATAAAGTTGCTTTCAAATACATTTCTGATATCATCAATATCTACATTTACGGTATCTAATTGATCAGGGAACATTGTGGCGTTATTGATCAGGACATCAAGCTTACCAAATTGCTGATCAACCTGCGCTGCTACTGTTTGAACCATAGTTTCGTTTGTAACATCTAATTCCATGGACACAACATCCAGCTGCTCTTCTATTAAAACTTCTGCCAGTTGATTAGCAGTTTCCTGTTTTCGGGAAGTTATAATTACCTGATAACCCATACCTGCCAGTTGCCTGGCAGTTTCAAAACCTATACCTGTTTGTTTACCTACGCCTGTTATTAGCACCAATTGTTTTGTTTTCATAATGTTTTGCTTTTTAGTAAAATAACGATTGTTATTTATATTGTTATAACTTTTGCTTATTTAAGTACATACAACTACAACCTTAATCGTTTCTCTATGTTATTCAAGAACAAATATAACGATCGTTATATAAAACCATATGATTTAAAGTGGCTTTTGAGCAAACTTACCTCTAAATGATAATGAACTAATTAACGGGGAGTGTTTACGTTGCAGAAATCGTGATTAATTAATCAGCACTTTTTTCTTGAATTGATTTGGAGTATAGCCCGTTTCTTTTTTAAAAAGGCGTGAGAAGTAAGAAAGATTTTCAAACCCAAGTGAATAGGCTATATCTGAAACCCGCTGGTCTTCGGTCTTTAATCGGTTCTTGGCTTCATTGATCAGATAAATATGGATGAGTTCAATTGCGGTTTTTCCGGTTTCCTGTTTAAGCATATCACTCAGGTACCGGGGCGATAAGTTAAGCTGGGCCGCTACAATCGTCACATTTGGCAGGCTATCTGTAATTAAAATGCCATTCCTAAAGTATGCAGATAATATTTCGTTGAACCGCGAAACCGTTTTTCCCGAAAACTCGGCACGGTTAATAAACTGTCGTTTATAAAACCGCTGGCAATATTTTAATATCGAGTCAATGTGAGCAAGAATAATGTCACGGCTGAACTCATCCGTGTTATTGTAATACTCCGCTTCTATTTTATCATAAAGATCCCATATAACCTTTTCTTCCCTTGGCGACAGGTGTAATGCCTCGTTAATTTCGTAATCAAAAAACGCGTATTTACTGATATCATGATGTAGTAAATGACCATGCAGGTAATTCTCATGAATGAAAATTATAAAGGCGGTTTCATCATATTCCACACTTTTAAACTCAATTACCTGGCGGGGCTTAATAAATATCATACTGCCGTTATCATGATCATATTTGGTACGGCCGTACATGATTACTCCCGCCTTCAATTTTTTAAACCCGATCATATAGAAGTCGGATGTAAACTCCCTATCGGCAAGACCACAGGTATGTGAACATTTATAAAGACTGAAAAAGGGGTTCTCCGGTAATGGAAAACCATTGAACAGATGTATATCGACTAAGTTTTTAAAATGCTGCATGAGTATTCATTTTAATAAATCGACAAGGTAATACGGTCCCTGTTTAGTATAAAAATATTATTATGGTTAACAAATCACCGGTCTGTGCCTCATCCGGCGCAGACCGGTGATTATAAAAATACAAAATCTTTACTTCCCGTGCGCTGCGGTAGATACATCGGCCCAGGCATCCCATTCGGCAAAACGGCCTGCATAAGCCTGTTTAATCATTGGGTATGCATTTTTACCAAGGAAGAAACGCAACGGCGGGTTCTCACTGTCAATCAGTTTGAGTACTGCATCCGTTGTGGCGGTTGGAACACCCCAAAAATCGTCAGTTACCGCCGACTGGAAGGCGGCGCGTACGCCGTCATACTCAGGCATGGTGGTTGTTTGTGCAGCAGAAGCCCCAGCCCAATCTGTTGCATAGCCGTTAGGCTCAACCAGCGTTACATTAATGCCAAAGTGTTTTACCTCGGCAGATAATGTTTCGCCCAAGCCTTCCACCGCAAATTTAGAAGCATTGTATAAACTCAGCACAGGGACACCAACCAGTCCCACAATGCTTGAAAGCTGAATGATATGCCCATGACCCTGCTTGCGCATTATCGGTAAAGCCGCCTGAGTAAGCCATAGTAAACCAAAAAAGTTAGTTTCTATCTGCGCACGTGCTTCCTCTTCGGTGGTTTCCTCAACAGTGCCAAATAAGCCATAACCGGCGTTATTGATCAGCACGTCTATGTTACCAAAATATTGTTTTGCCTTAGCTATGGCCGCAAAATCGGCTGCACGGTCGTTAATGTTCAGTTGGAGCGGTAGGATATTGCTGCCATATTTGTTAACCAGGTCATCAAGATCGCTCAGGTTACGTGCAGTTGCTACTACCTTATCACCTCTTTGTAGTAATGCATCGGCCCATAATTTACCGAAACCACGGGATGCGCCGCTTATGAAGATTGTTTTTGCCATTGTTTTAATTTTTGAACATGTTGTTTGACTCAATTGTCAATACAAAACTATGGCTACCGTTGCAGCTCAATTAACACGAAACCCGGAATGATTAGCACATTTCTCCGCTTACGTTTAAATGACAAAGCCTGCAAAATAAATCTTTTACAGGCTTTGTCATTTAATATATCGCTCTAAGTATCGTTCACATCACAACCTCTCCTATTCGCAGTGACCTGATGAGTGCTCATTTATACCGATAAGTAATCTCATTGTAATAAAGCCTGCTATTATGGGGCTTGGCGGAATTGCACAAACATTTGGCTGGTTCTATCAAAACAGGTCTTTAAAGTAGCGGTACTTTTGTTTATCAACATTAAAAGCCGGTGCAGCTTCACAAGCTTTTAAACACTATAAAAAACATTATTTAAATTCATATAGTTATGGCTAAATCAATTGTTACAAAATTCACCATAGGGACAGAACAGGGCATAAACACGGTGCTATCTATTGGTGCTGCAACGGCAATGGAAAAATACACAGGTAAGGTACCGGAAGATCAGCTTACGGCATATATCCAAAATAATTTTAATGCGGAGGTGCTGCATATTGAAATGAACAGCATGTCTAACCAATTCCTGGTTGTATATGCCGACGGCGAACCTGCCGGTTATGCGCGAATTACCTCTAAAGGAAAAAGGCCTCAGATATTCGACAAGAAAACTGTTATGCGGATTGCCGACTTTGGTGTTCTTCATAAATTTGATGACGTGCAGATCAAAAAGAACCTGTTTGAAAAGTGCGTTGCTGTTTGCAATATGCAGCAGGTTATTTGGATGAGCGAATGCAGCGAACATGCAGATCTGGCTCTTTTTGAAAGCTACGGATTCAAGAAAAACACAGAGATCAAAGACGCTCACGAACTGGCCCTAACACCCGTATACCTGGTTAAAGACAAAGGATTCAATTAATATTCAGATTCTTTTCCCCAACGCCGGATGTTGTAAACATTCGCATCATATTATCGTTGATTAATAGCACACAAACATTCAAAAAATGAATACCATACCAGAAATTGCCAATCGTTTAGCATCTTTATGTAATGAGCTTAAATTTATTGAGGCTTATACCGAATTATATGATGATAATGCAGTAAGCATTGATCCGAATAATAAAAATGAACCGATAACCGGTCTTCACAACCTGGTTGAATATGAAAAACAATTCCTTGCCAAAGTAGAGATCCATGACATTAACGTGTCGCAGGCAATTTTTGCAGGGAATTATTTCAGCCTGGTTTTTTCTATGAATTTCACTGTTAAGGACCTGGGAAATAAAACTGTTGAGGAGATTTGCGTTTATAAAGTTGAAAACGGAAAAATTGTTAGTCAACAGTTTTTTATCGGTTAATAGCTAAACCCTAATATAATCTCTGCTTGATGCGGCAGGGATTATAGTAGGTTTTGTTTATTGTAGTTAGCATTTGATGGGCTGAAATAGTTTGTTAATTGCTGATATTTAAAGCACCAATAACTATTTCAAAATGGCGGTAGAATCACAATATGAAAAAGCGCAGGCTTTTAAAGCACTGCATAACGGCCCTGATATTTTTATAATTCCCAATCCGTGAGATACGGGTTCGGCTAGAATCCTTACACACCAGGGCTATTCTGCATTGGCCACCACAAGCGCGGGCCTTGCCTATTCGTTAGGCAAAACGGACGGAAACCGGGAGGTTACACGTGCAGAGGCGCTTGAAAATTCAAGAGCCATTGTTTCCGCCACGCATTTACCGGTAGCCGCTGACCTGGAAAATGGCTATGGAGATTCTCCGGAAGAATGTGGGGCAACCATCACCCTCGCGGCAGAAACCGGACTGGTAGGAGGCTCCATTGAAGATGCTACCGGGCAAACCCTGCAACCTATTTATGACTTTGATACCGCCGTTGCACGCATCCGTGCTTCAGTTAACGCGGCAAGGAAACTTCCCTTCCATTTCACCCTCACTGCAAGGGCTGAAAATCACCTGCATGGTATTTTTGATCTGGATGATACTATCCGCCGTCTGGTGGCCTATGCCGAGGTTGGGGCTGATGTACTCTTTGCACCCGGAATAAAATCAAGTGATGATATTGCCAAAATAGTTAAGGCGGTTTCTCCCTTACCAGTTAACGTTTTGTGGGGCTATCCCGATAGTTCGCTAACTATTAACGACCTGTCAACCTTAGGTGTGAAACGGGTGAGCCTTGGGTCGTCACTGGCCAGGGTGGCTTATGCCAGCCTGATTAAAGCAGGCAACGAGATACTTCAAAAAGGGACAGCTAATTATGCCGCGGATGCCATCCCGTATTCGGACCTTAATGCCTTATTCAATTTTGTTAAATCATAGATCCGAAATCACTGTCCATTATAATTTAACCGGTTGACTAAGCATCCCCCTTATAAAATAGATGATTTCTAAAAGAAACATTCCCTGAAATAAAAATGAATAACCTTCTGCCTGATATACTTTCAGAAAATTTAACAATTGTATTTTGCGGCATCAATCCGGGGCTAAAATCGGCAGCTGACGGGCATCACTTTTCGGGTCGCAGCAACCGATTCTGGAAGGTAATTTACGGGGCGGGTTTCACCTCCCGGGAAATAGCTCCTGAACTTGACACCACCATATTACAATATGGGTATGGGCTAACCACCGCCGTGGCAAGGGCAACCTCACGCGCAGATGAATTATCAAAACATGAATTTGATGCATCCATTGAAGAGTTTAAACAAAAAATGGAAAAATTCAAACCAGCTTACATCGCCTTTTTAGGCAAACCGGCCTATGCCGCTTTTTCAGGAAAAAAGATCTTTAGCTGGGGGCTTCAGGTGGAAACCTTTTGTAATGCCAAGGTATGGATATTACCCAACCCAAGTGGCCTTAACCGTGGTTTTACACTCAAAATGCTGATAGAATATTATCGCCAGTTACTCCAGCACATACCAGTATAATAATACAGGCAAAAAAGAAAGATGCTCAACACCTGCTTTAAATCACTTTTTGAGCATTTGATGTTACCAGATCTGAAGGGCGGGTTTTGGTAACCTGATAAAAGGTGTTACTAAATGACGACACACTTTGATACCCGCACAAAAAAGCTATATCGGTTAATGAGTGTTCATTTCCAACAATAAGTTGAAATGCTTTAGCCATTCTCAAAAGCTTCAGATATTGGAGAAAAGAAATATCTAACGTTGATTGAAAGAACCTCGACAGCGACCTTTCGCTTATTCCAAACTTTAAGCTTATGCTTTGTAAAGTGTGGCTTTGGGAAAGATTAGCTTCAATATATCCCATTATCTTTAACATTCGTCCGTTTTCAGTAAATGGTAAAGCAGCAGAAAGCAGTTGATTACTTACCTGCGGCAGGATGTTCTTAATACTTTGCAAAAACAAAAAGGCCTCATCATCAGGAAATATATGCGCGTTCCATTGCTCCGTAAATTTGATCATTTGCAAAAGCAGATCGCTTACCGGGTAGATTCCTATTTTGGTGTAAAACCCATTTTGTGCGTCACCATGTGTATGAAAAAACAATGTTCTGCATTTTGTTCCGGAATGACCTACAGTGAACGAGTGCTCTACCCCTGCAGGTATCCAAAAATAATGCCGTGCCGGAATCACAAACAGTTTTTCGCGCAGCCTGATATACCCTAAACCTCCTTCAACATAGGTTAGCTGGCCTTTAGAATGTTTATGGAAGGGATTATATTTTTCGCATTTTTCATGCATAACAAATATCGAATCCCCATGTAGTTCTATTTCCTTGAGAGAAGCGATTAAACTCATTGTATTAATTATTTAATATGTATTTCGAGGCAGGGTAACAAATTGCCTGAACAGAAGAGAAAAATGAAGATAAAGGACTGAATGATCTGCCCCTGAATTATTAGGAGCAGATACATTCAATCCATACCATTTTTAAATCACAACTTTATTCATCACCTCATTATTCATTAACATTGCCGGCAGCTTCCCCGACAATCGTTGTTAATCTTTCAAATTCATTTAGCCTGGCATTAAAACCATCACTGTTTTTTATGATAGCTACCCTTGCGCTCCGTACAAACTCAATCAGCCCGTGCTCCTGTAAAATATTTAACAGGTTATCTGTTTCCGCTCTGTGTCCTGATGCTTCAAATACGGTATAATTTTCGCGGATCAGGATTACTCTTGCTCCATAAGTGCGCAATAAGCGCTCAACGTTCAACAGCTCTTTAATAATACAGGTCGACATTTTATACAAGGCCAGTTCCTGCCAAATCACATCTTCATTTGAATGAGCATAAGCCTTAATTACTCCGATCAGCTTTTCCAGCTGGCGCACCAATTTGGTTACCATATCCTCTGTTTCTGAGATCAGGATACAAACGCGATGAATCCCGCCCACCTCAGATGGAGATGTATTCAGGCTTTCGATATTTATCTTTCGTCGGGTAAAGATTATAGCGATCTGATTAAGCAGCCCTACATGGTCTTCCGTGTACACGGTGATGTTAAATTCCTGCTTGCTTTTGGCTTGTTCGTCCATACCATTCATTATTTAAGCAGGATTTCACTTAAGCTATATCCCTGCGGAACCATTGGAAAAACATTATTTTCCTTGGTCACCATCACCTCAAGTAAATATGGCCCCTTGCTATTCATCATTTCATCCAAAGCTGCCGGTAAGTCATCACGATCAGACACACATTTTCCTGCAATTCGATAAGAAGCCGCTAAAGTCACAAAATCCGGGCTTTCGAGATCGGAGAACGAATACCGGCTATCATTAAACATTTCCTGCCACTGGCGTATCATCCCCAAATACCGGTTATTCAAAACAATGATCTTAACATCTACCTTGTTTTGCATAATGGTGCCCAATTCCTGTAAGGTCATTTGAAAACCGCCATCACCCGCTATGGTAATTACAGGTCTTTCGGGTGCTCCGTATTTTGCACCAATTGCTGCGGGGAGTGCAAATCCCATAGTGCCCAACCCACCGCTGGTAACGTTGCTACGGGTTTTATTGAATTTAACATAACGGCTGGCTACCATCTGATTCTGGCCAACATCAGTTACAATAACCGCATCGCCGTTGGTAACCGTGTTTAAGTGCCGTATAACCTCGCCCATGGTTATCTCTCCCGAAACTGGATTTACTTCTGGGTCAATAACTATAGTAAACTCATCTCTGTATAATGTCCGGAATTTTTCCAGCCAATCTGTATGATCCTTTTGCTCAATTAAGGCCGTAAGCATAGGTAAAGTTTCTTTACAATCGCCCCAAACCGGCACAGTTGATTTTACGTTTTTATCAATTTCAGCAGGATCAATGTCCAGATGAACCACTTTTGCTTGTTTGGCATATTTGTCTAACCGGCCCGTAACCCTGTCGTCAAAACGCATCCCAACAGCTATCAGCACGTCGCATTCATTGGTTAATACATTTGGTGCATAATTACCATGCATACCCAACATACCAACATTAAGCTGGTGATCTGTGGGGATAGCCCCCAGGCCCAAAATTGTCCATGCACTGGGAATACCGGCCTTTTCAATAAAGCTTTTGAACTCATTTTCCGCACCACCCAGTATTACCCCTTGTCCCCATACAACCAATGGCTTTTTAGCCAGATTAATTAAGTCGGCTGCCTGCTGAATGTATGAATCCCTGATCATCGGCTTTGGCCTGTAACTGCGTATATGATCACATTTAACATATCCCTTGTAATCAAACATTTGCAATTGCGCGTTTTTGGTAATGTCAATCAATACAGCGCCAGGACGGCCGCTGCGTGCAATATGAAAGGCCTTAGCCAAAACAGCTGGAATGTCTTCCGCGTTTGTTATCTGATAGTTCCACTTGGTTATCGGGGCAGATATATTAATGATATCTGTTTCCTGGAAAGCGTCTGATCCTAAAAGATGTGCATATACCTGCCCGGTTATACAAACCACCGGGGTGCTGTCTATCATGGCATCGGCAATACCCGTTATCATATTGGTAGCGCCTGGGCCGCTTGTAGCCAGTGCCACTCCTACTTTTCCTGAGGTACGGGCATATCCCTGGGCGGCGTGTATTGCACCCTGCTCATGCCTAACCAGTATATGCTCAAGCTTTTCTTTATAATCATACAACGCGTCATATATGGCTATGGTAGCACCTCCCGGTACACCAAACATGACATCTACACCTTCTGCAACTAAGGCTTCTAAGATGGCTACTGATCCTGATACTTGTTTTGTTTCACTTTTTTGTATTGCTGTTAATACTTCCTGTTGCGCTGTTTCCATTTTATGATGTTTTTGTACTATAGGAGTACGTGATGATCATTTAAAGTCTGTTAAGAAAGAAATTAGGAGGTAGGATAATTCCTGTCCTCCTTTTTTGTCTGAATTCAGGTGATGTAAAAGCAAGGAGTGGTATAAATCAGGCAGTAAAAATTACCCGCCTTATTAAATTCAGGAGCTAACTACTTATTAAGTCCTATACAATGCAGCTACATCACCATTTAGACTCGCTCACTATGCAGGTACCTTGAAAAGACGAATATGGGGATGCTTGCAAACCCGGTATAATTCCGGCGAAAGGAAATCCCTTTCAGCCCGTTTTTCCAGGCGTATCGGACAGTAAAAATCACAGCCCTTTTAGGGTCGTGATTAAAGCCTTCCGATGTTTGAATTTGTGAGTGCACCATCATTCTATCATGGTTAGTATATTCCCTAATCTCAATTAATTCGGCATTAGCGTTCAAGCGCTGCTACCTTCAATGACAAATTTAGACCGTCCGGTTCAGTATCTGATTCCGGAAATAGCCAATGTTTTTACCATTCCGGCCATAAATACGATTGATGATCACCAAATGGAAACTTTATTAATCCTGTAATATAAGTACCTTCTCTTTTTTCCAATAAACACTGGTCTTAATAATAGCCGGAATCACCAGAAGCAATACGGCAAGAGCCAGCATCACCACAGCAAACACCATAAACACGGCCCTATTGGTTAGCAATTGACTTTGCTGCGTAAGATTTTGCCATACAGCCGCATTCGCTAAACCCGATGCCTGTTCAGATGTAAACCCCTTTGAAACATAGAGCGACCGGTAAGCATTTAAACGGGCAATTGTATTTTGATTTTCAGATGTCAGGGAACCAAGAAAGCCCTCTTTAAAATATTGATTAAAGTACAATTGCAGATTATAAAAGCCGGCAAATGAGTTTGCAGTCGCGGTAAAACGGGTACAAGCGGCTATGATCATACCACTTGCACCAGCATACGCCGGTGCCGACGAAAGCACAAATATCATAATAGGGACAAACAAAAGGCCCGAGGCTGCCCCTTGTAAAAATACCGGTAGCAGCAAATCTGTAAAAGACAAGTCGGGGGTCATTAAAAAGCTCATCCACACATTGAATGCGCCCAACAATGTAAACCCGATTATCAAAAGTACCCTGATCGTAACTTTTTTGGCAAGCATGAGGCGTATAGCAACAACTAATAAGCCCACCATTCCTACTATATTACACATGCTTAGTATAATAACCTGAAACGTACTCCACCTAAGTAAACCGCCTGCATAGTTATAAATAAGGTTCACACTATCTTTACTGCCGTAATAAATAGCCAGTAAACAAACGCCAACCACAAAATTCCGCGATTTGAACACACTGAGATGGATCACCGGTCTTTTAACAATACTTTGCCTGTACAAAAACAAGGAGGCGCCAATTACCGACACAATAGTACTGTAACGAATACGCGGATCTGCAAACCAATAATATTTGGAACCATAAACAATGGCATAAGCCACCGCAAGAGCGCTACAGGCAAATATGACCATTCCGCCCCAGTCAATCTGGTACAAAGGATAGCGCTTGTGTACAGTTTTGGATTTTAACATCAGCAAGGTGATAATCAGCGTGAGCAATTGAAACACGATCAGGTAATAATAGGTCACCTTCCAATCTGCCGATTCTACCACTGCCCCGGCCACCAAACCAATCAGAACGGTATTACTCAATAGTGTTCCATAAAATACGGCCGGAGCTATCGCTTGCACACGTTCTGAATGAATACGTGAAAACACCAGCAACAGTCCGAATACAATAACATTTCCGGTTACAAGCCCTTGCAGAAACCGCACAAAAAGAAATATTGTAATATCCTTGCATTGCATAGCTACCAGGTTCAGGATGATACACAACATCAGGTTGGTTAACAAATAGCTTCGGGTTTGAAAATACTTGAAAAACCGAAACTGTACCGGTAAAACGGTTATGATACCGGCGTATGTTGATAAGACGGCAAATGCAATGTCTTCAGGCTGCGCACCAAGATATGCAACCATATAGCCCTGGGTAAGTACAAACATGCCCAACTGTACCAGGCCCGACACCAAAATCATGAACAACGCAATGCGTACTCCCCAATGCCAACCGGTTATCCAATCTTTAAAATATATCGATTTCATGATTATGATCTCTTTTTAACAGCTACGGTCACATTCATACCGGGCACTACATTGCTGGTGTGTTCATCTGCAAATTCAATTTTTACAGGTACCCGCTGAATGATCTTCACAAAGTTTCCGGTAGAGTTATCTGGTGGCAGCAGCGAAAAACGAGAACCTGTAGACCCCGCAATAGCCATGATCTTGCCTTTAAATACTTTACCGTCTATGGCATCTACCCGTATCTCTACGGGCTGCTCCACGTACATACCTGCTACCTGAGTTTCCTTGTAGTTTGCAGTAATCCACTTTTCTCCTTCATTAATGATACTTACTAATGGCTGCCCTGGCTGAATCTGCTGGCCCTCCAAAATGGTTTTACGGCCCAACCTGCCCGAGTAGGGTGCACGGATAGTGGTATATGACAAATTAAGCCTTGCCAGTTCCAAAGCGGCTTGTTTGCGCTTAATGTCTGCCTGTAACAGCGCAAAATGGGTTTTAAGCTCCGCAATCCTTGCCTCGTTGGTACGCAGGGCATTTTTTGCAGCACTATAATCACTCTCAGCCACATCATAATGCGCTACCACTTGTTCCAGATCAGCTCCGGTAGCAGCTTCTTCCTTCACCAAATTGGTGTACCGTTTTATATCTTGCTGCTGCTGTACGTACCTGGCCTGCGCACCCTTGATCTGATCCCGGTTCACGCTGGTACCTGTTTCGGCCGAGCGGATACTTGCTGTAAGCACGGTTAACTGGGCATGGGCATCCTCAATGGCTGCTTCAGCTGCCTCCAGCTGGGCACGGTATTCTCTGTCGTCAAGTACCACCAGGGTATCTCCCTGCTTAACCAGCTGATGTTCGTTAAATTGAACACGCTGGATATAACCTCCCGCCCTTGCGGAAACGGGATTAATGTATGATTCAACCTGAGCGTCGTTGGTTTCTTCATAATGTTCACTGTATTTCCAATACTGAAAAAAATACACAACGCCAGCAAGGAATAAAATCGCGGCTATTACCGTGATCACAATATTCCCCGGATGTATTTTATGATTCTCTTTTTTCATTTTTTTAATTATTTGTTTATAAGTTTCCGCTGGTATAAAGAATATGATAGTAAATAGCAAGCGCGTCAGTCTGTGCCCTCACCAGGTTGAACCTTGACTCCTGGTAAAGATTATCCGCATCCAGCAAATCGGTTAGTAATGCAAGCTGATTCAAATATTTATTATTAACGATGCGATAGTTTACCGCGGCCTGATCAACGGAATGCTCATTAACCGAGATCCGGGTGAGCGCTTCCGCGTATTTGATATAGTAAGACTGGATCTCTGTTCGCACATTGTCGCCATAGGCTTGCTGCTTTACTTCCAGTTCTTTCACCCGAAGCCGCCCAGCAGCCACCTTACTTTTATTATGATAAAGTGATGAAATGCTATACTGAGCTTTTAGTCCCACGAAACCGAGCGCATAAGCCTGGTTAACCGGCGGAAACACTAAAAAATTCGGATAATTCAAGCCATAAGCACTGTAAAAGCTCAAAGTAGGGCTATTGGCACTTTTGATACCTCTAAGCCTGGCGCGTTGTACCTCAACACTTTCTGCCGCTTTTTGTACCGTAAATGAAGAAGCCCCTGCAGCTTCAATAAGCGGCAGCAGTGAAGCACTCTCCGGTTTAGGCATCCCGGCCGAATCAACAGGTGATATACGTATGGAATCAGGAATATTTATTAAAACATCCAATTTCTGGTTAGCGATGGTTATATCATTTTCATTTTGCTTCAAAGAAAGTTCAACGTTTGACAAGGTAACCTCTGCCCGCAAAACATCACTCCTGGTTACTTTTTGGTTTTTATAAAGCGAGTTAATGTTATTCAAGCGGCTTTTTGCTCTTTTTAGCTGATCAAGAATAAATTTCTGCTGATCATTAAGCTTAAGCAGATCAAGATATTGAGCGGCAGTTTGCAATGCAATATTTCCTGATTGATCACGGGTATTCAGCTTTGCCAGGTTCAGGCGCGAAGTTTCCTCTTTTTGCAAGGCGCGCTGTTTGCCGCCGCTGTAAATATTAAAGGATGCATCAAGACCTAAAGCCGCCGCGTTTTTGGTTGGAGGCAGCGGTATGGTAGTTGAATGGCTAAGTCCCTGTGAAAACAATGTCAGATCAGAAAAACGCTGATAAGAACTATTTACATTAACAGTGGGTAATACGGCGTCGAAAGCGTCTTTACGGTCTTCACCGGCAGCGCTTTCTTCAATATTGGCAGCTTGTACCCATTTATTCTGGCTTTTGGCAAATTGTACCGCTTCGGCGAGGGTAAGTCTGTAACCATTGCCCGACTCCTGGGCACTTGCCCTTGTTGTATTCAACATTAAAATTGTTAGCCATAAACTAATAGCTAACAAACACAGCTTACTGCTGTGGTACACATAATTATACATGGTTTTTTATTTCAAATTGATGATGATCTTCCGGGGTTATCATCGACATAATGTGGTTCACTACCCGGCAGGAGAAATCTTGCTGCGGCCGTTTATTCAATTGAATATTACTGGTCAAATGATCGGTAACCATCAACCGCACCAAAGCAAGTATGTTCAGCGCGCAAACCTCTTCATCTACTTTTTTAAAGTACCCTTCAGCGATACCGCCTGTGATCACTTTCAGCAGGAAATTGTATATCCGGTTCCTTGTTTCTGATACCTGTGCTATAATAGATGAATGCTGCATTGAAACCAGCTCATTACACAATAACCTGTGAAAACTTTGGTTAGAGGCTATCCGCTTAACATAAGCAGTTAAATACGTTTTCAATTTTTCTGCCGAATTAAGATCAAGCTGTTCAAACCGGCTTATCTCTTCGGTGATCTCCTCCAATCGTAACATGAAAATATTGAAGTAAAGCGCCTCTTTTGAGCCAAAATAATAGCTGATCATGGCCGAATTAACTCCCGATCTTTTGGTAATGAGCCTGATAGTGGCGCCCGCAAAACTATATTGAGCAAACACTTCCTCGGCTATCAGCAGGATCTCCTTTTTGCGGTTGTGTAAGTGGTTATTTGCTGGCTTTGTCATATCTCAAACCCTTTCGAAATTTTTAATAAGACAAATTTCCGGCAAAACGATAGCAAAACGTAGGCGAAACTACCCCAATGTTCGTCGAAATGGCTTAGATAGGGCTATATGAAGAGATAAATTTTAATCGAATATTTTCCGGTATTCTACCGGCGACATTCCGGTGCCCGCCCGGAAGAACTTTCCAAAAACAGACTGGTCTGAAAAATTCAGCATCCCACTAACCTGCGATACGGTGAGTGTTTTATTTTGAAGTAAAACCTTAGCTTCCAAAACAATAGCATCATCTATCCATTTTCCGGCAGGTTTACCTGTTTGTTTTTTAATAGCGGCCGAAAGAGATTTCGGTGTTAAATTAAGGTTATTGGCATAAAAATCAAGCTTACGCTCCTGCATGTAATTACTGTTCAGCAACTGCCTGAACTTTATGGCCAAAGGGTGACCTTTTAGTCGGGCTGGCGTTTCTGGCGTATGCAGTCTGTAATAAGCATCTATTTCATAGATCAGCGCAAATATATAGTTTCTGACAAGTTCTGTTTCGTGATAGTTGGCTGTGGCCTGTGTAAGTTGAATCAGCTCAAATATATTACTGAATTTAATAACGTTAGATTCTTTAAGCGGCAAAACATGAAGATCATTATTTTCAAAAAAATCGTACTTCATCAGAAAAAAAACGTCGGCGTACCGTTCCAGTAAAAATGTGTCTTTAAAAAAAATAACATCCATTTTCAGGAGGTCGCTACTTTTGGTAAAATAACGAATTACAGAGGGCCCTAATGTAATAATGGACGGCGCATTAACCTCCCACGCCACCAAGCCGGTATTCATTTTTACGCCGCCTTCTTTTATATGAACAATGGCATAACTTTCGGCCCGGTAGGGCTCTTCATGATATGGACGGTCACCAGACCTCACAAACAGATACCCATTTTTGTTATTGGGTACTGAGAAAAGTCGGCTGTGCCTTGAAAGCGTAAAGGTTTTTATCTCATCCATTAACACAAAAATAGGCGATTGAAAGCGATTTCTCTGTAAATAGGATTTTACAGGTGGCCTTAGTTAATTATACCTTTCATAAACCATAACCTACATAACCAGAAAATGAGATTGAATTTCTTCGTATAGTTTTAGCCATCCAAATTATATACCAGATGGGATCAGGGGAATATTATGATGAAAAGCGCTTGCTGCAATAAATCCAAGTACCGAAAAGATTAAGCCAAACATAAAAATATTGTAAGCAATTCTTAACAACCCGTATTTTTTACCAAGAACTACCCCTTGCCCGTAAACATCGCTAATAAGCGTGTTGTAGAGAAATACCCGGTCGTCCATTACTTTCATCATTCCATCTTTATATTCGTCTAATGCCATTTTATAGAAATTTCCAAAAAACAGCAGGTTAACCTGCTTATTTTCCAGGTCGTTAATAGTGAATTTACCATCAGGTATAGAAGGGCGCGTTGCCAAAATAGCAAAGGTCATGACTACTAAACACATGCCCAATAGTATAAACGTTGGATATGCTAAAAAGCTGTAGGTATCCAGTTTCCGTAAAACCAGGCTAATTATGGCCGATAGAATGATGGAATTAACGGTGATTAAAAGTCGTGCCTTATTATCTGCCATATCGCTTAACCGCTGGTTATTTGACGATGTGATCCGGAACATGGTTTCAATACCTTTTTCAGGCCGTTCCTTTTCTGTTTCTGCTATTAACTTTTCGGTAAGATGTTCATAAGCAGCAGCCATGTTTCTTTCTGTTTTGATGAGCTTTTTCTTCAGCTTAGCCAGGTTTGCTGTTTTGACAGGCTCCAGTAAATCTGTGCAGTAGGCTGTATGGTAGTGATGCTCTTCCATAAAGTGAATAACACCGGCTAACCATTCCTTTTTATTTATGCTCCTTTTCTGCTGCAATTCAAATTCACGCCTTAACATTTTGCTTTTCTTCTCAAAAGATTTTCTACCCAGATAAAACAGGTCAGCATCGCAAAGAATCTCTTCAAGCAGGCATGACGGAAATTGTGGGATCTGCGTAACCATGATAAGCGATCTTACTTTTTCAATAAGCTCGCTATCCACTTTTTCTTCTGCTAAAAAAGCCCCGGCTAATTCAGCAGCTGCGGCCTCATGATTTTGCGGATTATCTATCATGCCGATGTCGTGAAACCATGCGGCAGCCTCCAGCACAAACAGCTCTTTTTTGTTAAGCTTGTAATGAGCCGCTATTTTCTTTACAGCCTTAACCACATAGCGGGTATGGTTTATATTATGAAACGGCAGGGAAACTGCCTGCCTGTCGGCAAAGAATAACTTTACATACACCCTCACATTCTTTAATACCTGCTGGTCGTCCATGTGCAGCGTTTTGATCATATATATGTTTACTAATGAAGGTGATTGGATTTCGGCAATCCTAAATATTTATCTGATTGCCCATTGGTTGCCAAATAATGTGCCATATCAAAATCAATTAACCTTCAACGGGTTAGTAAAATCCATGGCAAAATAATCGGCGTTATATCGTCATACTTACGGGTTAGTAGTGATATAAAGTAAGTTAGATGACTGGAATGGCACATGGTTATCTCTAACTCGAAAAATGTAATAAAAAAAACAGGCCTATAATTTCTTTATCGTATAAAACGACACTATTAACTCCAACAAGGTGATTTCCATTCAGACGGTATACTCAAAACCGGGTAACACACTGTATTTAGCGGAACATTCCCGCTATCCACGAAATAAGGTGTAAACAAAAGCTCAAAACAAATACAACAAACTATCAATCAATCATTTGATACAATGGCACATCACTTGCAAACCATGATGCATTGCTACAGCATTGATAGCCTAACACCGGTATAAATGCAGTTGTATAAAAACCATCCATTACCCACATGAAGCATAAACAACAAACGAAAATTAAGGAACGTCAATTAAAAACACGGGGTTACGCTATTCCGAGTACAAGCAGCCTTTTACCAGGTAACAGCCAAATTAAGGAACTACTTAAAACCTGTTCAAGCAATTATTGAGTTATGCACGCTGGAAAATCATACAAATTATCAGAATTCCTGGTTTGGACAAGGAGAAAAATTTATGCCCTTTTTATCATCGGCCTTGTACCTGTAATTCTTTACCAGGTTTTAGGCCTCAAATGGCTTGACATTCCATGGCCCATAATAGGATTTATGGGTACAAGTGCTGCCTTCATAGTTGGTTTTACCAACACACAAACCTACAAGCGTACCGATGAAGGCCAACAAATGTGGACTACCATATTCAGCCTCAGCAGATCATGGGGTATTATAAGCCGCGATTTTTTTAACAATCCTGAAAAAAGCAAGCTGCTTATATACCGGCATATAGCCTGGCTTACAGCATTACGCTATCAGCTAAGAGAGGGCAGAATATGGGAAAGCGCCAATAAAAAACACAATGCCGAATACCAGCAATATTACTGCATACCAGAATGGGAAACTTCATTTGAAACCGAACTTGCAAAATACCTTTCGGCCAATGAACTACAATATATACTCAGTACAAAAAACAAAGCCACCCAGATTTTGGCGTTGCAGAGCCAAACCATAAAACAGTTATATGAGCAGAACGAAATAGCGGTACTGCAATTTGTTGAAATGGAGCGCTCCCTGCGCGATTTTTATACGCAGCAGGCCAGGAATGAACAGATGAAAAACTCGCCTTATCCCCGTCAGTACGCCATTATCAATACCTTTTTTGTATGGATGTTTTGTTTTATGCTGCCCTTTGGCATGCTTAAAGATTTTGACCGGCTTAACGATGTGGTACAAGGCGCCATGAAAGGGTATATGGTTTGGCTGGTTGTACCATTCAGCACTATCATTTCCTGGATTTACACCTCTCTTGAGCAAGTAGGCGAAAGCACAGAGAACCCATTTGAGGGCAGCGCTAATGATGTGCCGATTTCGCAAATGAGCCGCAGCATTGAAATTGAGCTTAGGGAGTTTCTGGGCGAAACAGATCTTCCGCCCGAGCTGGAAGCCCAAAACGATATCATTATGTAAAAACCATTCTTCCGGCAAAAGCCCGGGAGGTATTAGTGAGCTTAAATAATTGAACAATGGAAACATTAAATATGGAAATTAAAAACACCGGGCCCGTTTTAGCCAGTCTGTTACAGATGATGCAAAACAGCACCGTTTCAGAAAACATTTATCTGAACGGACCGGACAATGACATGGAACCCGCTCCTTCTTCACCCGGTTTAAGGGTGAATGCACTTGGCGTTAATGAAGCTCCCTTACCGGCTATACTGACACTTTTAGGCATCCGCAGCATTACCTTAAACGCGGGCCATGATTTTAGCTCGCTTGAAAAGCTTACAGTTACCCTGCCCCCTGCTGAAGTAGAACAATATCTGTGGACTTTTTTTAAGGACCCTACCGTTATTAACGAACTCCGTTCCTTATTCAGCAATTGCCGCACCATTGCTTTTGATGACTGGGCCGATTTTAGCGGTGCTTCTAATTTGTGGGATGGATTATTGACCGATGTAATTGAGCCATTAAGCAAAACAGACATGGAGTTTATCTTTTACCTCGGCGACCCGATAAGTAAACTTTCCTTCCAGGTAGATGAAGCAATTGAGCTTATCTGTAATTTTTCATCTTATGGTCAGGTAACCTTTGCTCTTGACGAAAGCGAAGCCCTCCGGTTATGGATGGTGTTGAACGGCGTAAACCCGGAAGTGTCTCTCCCGGCGCAAACACCTGCCGATCTGAAAAAAAAGTTTTTCTCCATTTTCAGGATCATGAACATTGCCCGCCTGCTCATATACTCGGCCAATGACGCCATCTTATTCTCTAAAGATGAACAATTTATCCTCACCCGAAAAAAGGTTGAACACCATATTGAAATAGGATTAAACGCCAGGCAGAATTTTATCATGGGTTTCAGCATTGGCTTGTTAAAACAGCTTGATGTTGCTCATTGCATTGCTCTTGGCCTTATTGTATTTGGTTCATATGGCGAAATGAAAACAATTCCAACCCAGGCTGACCTGCTTGCATACATTCAAAAATGGATAGAAGACCTCCAAAAACCAGAAACCATGTACTTATATCAATAAATATCAACACTAATTAAATTACAATGGAACACAGAATCAACGTCTTTGCAAAAGGACAAAATGCATTAAAATCCCTGTTTCAAACAGGTGCCTACCTGAAAAATTCACCTGTAGAGGAACAACTTCTGGAACTGGTGTTTTTCAGAGTATCTCAGATCAACAATTGCGCATACTGCTTAGATATGCACTCTAAAGATGCCCGCGCCCATGGCGAAACAGAACAGCGTTTGTACGGTATCAGCGCCTGGCGCGAAACACCTTACTTTTCGGCCAGGGAACGCGCTGCTTTAGCATGGGCCGAAGCAGTAACTAAATGCGATGTACCCGACAGCGTATACGAAGAGGTTAGTCCACTGTTCACCGAAGCAGAAATGATAGACCTTACACTGGCAATCTCCACCATCAATACCTGGAACCGTTTTAATCTTGCGTTCCCTAACGCTGTGGGCACATACCAGGCCGGCCAGTTTGCTTAATATTCTTTATTAGAGGGGGCGGCATATTTTGTGCCGCCCCTTTGAATAATCTGGTACACCTATTTACCAGGCTTTAGCCAAGTTTCAAAACTTAAACCTCACACAACCTAATTTAATACAAACTCAAGAGGTAACCAATAACACAATAGATCATGGATCTTCAAGCATATATTGAAAAGCGGGATTTTTCAAAAACAACCGAGCCTGCAGCTGGAATTAGTAATAATAAAAACAGCCTGGTGTTCGTGGTGCAGAAACACGCGGCATCTCACCTGCATTACGATTTTAGGCTGGAGATGGATGGCGTTTTAAAAAGCTGGGCAATCCCTAAAGGCCCTTCAACAGACCCTAAAGCTAAACATCTGGCCATGATGGTTGAAGACCATCCTTTTGATTACCGGAATTTTGAAGGAAACATTCCACAAGGTGAATATGGCGGAGGTACCGTAATTGTTTGGGATCAGGGCATTTACGAACCTATTGAAGCAATTGAAGGTAAAACCGCCCAGGAAGCGCGGCTATTACAGGAGCTTTCAAGCGGTTCGCTCAAAATAAAACTTTACGGACAAAAGCTAAGGGGCGAGTTTGCCCTCAAAACCCATGACATGGGCGAAAACGGGTGGCTGCTTATTAAGCATAATGATCAGTTTGCAAACGCCGCTGACATTACCCTGCAAGACCGTTCCGTTATATCAGGTAAAAACCTTGAGGACATGGCTATTTCTGCAAACAATGTGTGGAATCAAGATCATACCGAGCCAGTAAAATTGCAGGAAAACCCAAATTCAACCCCGTTGGATATCTCTACGTTTTTAGCCGAAGCTCCCGAATCGGCAATGCCCAAAGATATTAAGCCCATGAAGCCTACTCTGGTAGATGCTCCGTTTGATGACCCAGATTGGTTATTTGAAAACAAATGGGATGGTTACCGTGCAATAGCAACTATCAATAACTTTAATGCAAAGTTGCTTTCGCGTAATGATGTTTCATTTACTAAGTACTACCCCATTATTGACATATTGCATACATGGCCATGCAATGCAGTTATTGACGGCGAAATTGTAGTAATGCGTGAGGATGGGAAAACAGATTTTGGCGCACTGCAAAATTGGAAAAGCGAAAAGGACGGTTTGCTTGTATATTGTGTATTTGATATTTTATGGTATGAAGGTCATGACCTTACAAATTTACCATTGCAACAAAGGCAGGTTATACTACAACAGGTTTTAGCAAAAAACGGAAACGATAAGATACGCCAAAGTAAGGCCACACCAGCCAGCGGTAAAGCGCTCTTTGAAAATGCCGAAAAACACGGTTATGAAGGTATTGTTGCAAAAAAAGCCAACAGCGTTTACACCCCCGATCAGCGTTCAAAAGAATGGCTTAAAATAAAGGTTCAGCGGAGACAGGAAGTAGTAATTGGGGGCTTTACCAAAAACAAAGATACCTCAAAGCAGTTCAGTGCTTTGTTATTAGGTGTTTATGAAAGTGGAAAGCTCCGATTTGTGGGTAAGGTGGGTACCGGCTTTTCGGTGGCTTTACAAATGGAAATGATGGAGAGCTTTACAACCTATATATCAGGGGTAAATCCATTTGATACGGAAGCACCCGGTAGCATATCACCTTTAAACAAAAAAACTACGGGAGAAGCCATTACCTGGCTGATGCCCGAACTGATATGCGAAGTTAACTTTGCTGAAGTTACCAAGGATGGCCTTTTCAGGCAGGCCTCATTTAAAGGGATGCGTATTGATAAAAAAGCAATGGATGTAGAATTGGAGATCCCTAAAAATACAACCCAAACAATTGACCAGGTAACTAAATAACTCTCATTACTATGTCGGCATTTTCTTCAGATCATATTAACCTGCTACCACGGGGTAATGAAACAGCGGTGGCTAATTTTAATGGCTCCGATCTGCAATTTACCCATCTTAATAAAATTTTTTGGCCCCAGGAGGCCATAACCAAGCGGGATATGCTTAACTACTACATGGTAGTTGCCGAGTATATGCTGCCGCACCTGCAAAACAGGCCCATGTCGTTAAACCGTTTTCCGGATGGTGTTGGCGGACCGCATTTTTATCAGAAAGATGTTACCGGCAAAATTCCTGACTGGGCTACAACCTTTGCACATGACACCGCCAAAGGCGAGCATCATCATTACCTGGTTGGCAACGATATTGCAAGTTTGCTGTGGATGGCGGGGCAGGGTTGTATCGAGATAAACCCATGGCTTAGCCGGGTAGGCTCTCCCGAAAACCCGGATCATTGCGTGATTGACCTTGACCCGGATGAAAGTACTACTTTTGACCAGGTGATTGAAGCAGCACAAATGGTCAGGCAAATTGCCGATGCACTTGAAATTCCCTCATATCCAAAAACATCAGGCTCAACCGGTATACATATTTACATCCCTATGGGCCCGGGCTATAGCTACGAACAATCACAAATGTTTGCCAAACTCATTGTAAACAGAGTTAATCAGGAGCTTCCCGAATTTACTACCCTCGAAAGAATGACCGCAGCCCGGAATGGCAAAATGTACCTGGATTTTTTACAGAATCGCCCGGAGGCCACTATAGCCGGGGTATATTCACTACGACCCAAGCCAGGCGCTACGGTTTCTATGCCTTTGCATTGGGACGAAGTAAAACCAGGTTTGAAGATGCGCGATTTTACTATCTTTAATGCTATAAACCGGCTCAAAGAAACCGGCGATCTGTTTAAAGGAGTCCTTGAACCGGGAATTGATGTGGAGGAAACACTAAAAAAGGCCCAAAATATTTTTGATGTTCATTAAAACATTGAGCCAAAACTGATATTTATCAAAGAAAACCCTAAATGGAAGATACTACTGTAAACAAAAAGCACATTGTAGTTATTGGAGGAGGATTTGCCGGCTTAAACTTTATCAGCCGCATGTTCAGGAACAAGTACTACGATGTAACCCTGGTAGATAAAAATAACTATAACTATTTTACACCCTTATTATATCAGGTAGCCACAAGTTTCCTGGAACCTTCAAGTATTAGTTACCCATTCCGCAAGGTATTAAAAAACAAGGGGGGAAATTTCAGAATGGCGTCCCTAAAAAAAGTTGATACCCAAACCAATGAGCTTTATTTAAGCGATGGCGGCATACTGCATTATGATATCCTTGTATTTGCAGCAGGCTCAAAAACCAATTTTTTTGGTAACGAAAGTGTACGCGCTAAAGCCTCGTCTCTTAAAGGCATAGATGATGCGCTGTACATGCGCAACGAGCTGATCAAAACAATGGAGAAAGCCGCCATTGAAACCGATCCCGTGGCAAGGCAAAAATTATTAACTGTAGTTATTGCAGGCGGCGGCCCAACGGGTGTGGAAATTGCAGGTATGCTGGCCGAAATGAAGCGATATATTCTGGGTAAGGATTATCCTCAGCTATTGGAGGCAACCACAGAGATTCATATTATTGACGGAGCCCCGTATCTTTTAGCACCGATGAGCGAAAAATCGCATCAGCGGGCCTATAAAGCTTTAGCCGATCTGGGTGTGCATATTAAACTGAATACCCATGTTAATTCGTACGAAAACGGGGTAGTGCAATTATCTGACGGAGGCACTATTGAAGCTGAAACTTTAATATGGGCAGCCGGTGTAATAGCCCACACTTTTGAAGGTATTGCCGAGGAAAGTGTTGGAAAAGGCAAGCGTATGCTCGTTGATGCCTTTAACCGGGTTAATGGATATGAAAACATTTATGCCATTGGCGATATAAGCCTTCAATTTTCTGATCCGGCTTATCCTAACGGTCACCCGCAGCTGGCTCAACCAGCTATACAACATGGAAAAACTCTGGCAAAAAATCTTAACCTGGTAGCCCAGGGAAAGCAAATGAAACCATTTATTTATTTTGACAAGGGGGATATGGCCATCATAGGCAGAAGAGTTGCCATGGCCGATCTTTTTAAACACAAACTCCACTTAGGAGGCTTTTTAGGTTTAATGAGCTGGCTTTTTATCCACCTGGTATCTCTTGCAAATTATAATAACAAGATAAAAACATTTTACAACTGGGCGATAGCTTACCTTACTCATGACCAGGCTCTGCGCATGATCTTCCGCTCGGAAAATCGTGAAAACCGTGCAGGAGAATAATTATTTCGGAGTTTTATAGCGTATCTCTATACGCACCTCAAATTTCACTATGGGCAAACTTTATTGCACCATAGTGAAATTTTCTGTTTTAATAGCATATCTATTAGCTTTTAAAAAGCCTAATAATAGAAATATTGAAATGATTTCGGGCCACCACATTTCGTCAGTTGGTGAGTAAATGATTAAATATCGTATTCCAACGATAATAACACCAATACATACAACTCACTATCAACATATTAGCACATGGCATACTTCTGGAATACATTGCATCAATACCAAACAACAAATACCATCTGCAATGAAAATCGCTATCAAAACAAACGTTGCTAACGGGCATAATGGCACCAATGAGTTATTATTTGACACAAACGCTCTCAATGCAAATCCCCTCACGTTACCCCCCAAAAACCACGTGTATAAATTTGTGAAAACTAAGCTTATATTCATCACACTACATCTTATCGATCTGCTTTATATCATCTATAAATAATCAACGTTCACTATAATTCACAAAAAAGCTGCATATTTTGAATTGCAAAACAAGCAGCCTTTAATAAGATTTTCAATTGTTTAACCAGATCATGCCGGTAAACTTTGCGGATAAAGCCTTTTCATAAGCCCGATGAAAGTATCAGGCGGCTGAGCCCCGGAGATGGAATATTTTTCTTCAAACAGAAAAAAAGGCACTGCGTTTACCGCCATATATTGCGATTTATGCTCATCTGCCCTAACCTCTGCAGCATATTGGTTGCCTTCCATAACTTCGCTTGAATCTATCCCCAATTCGGCCGATAGCATTGCCAATATATTCTTGTCGCCAATGTGTTGCCCTTCCTGAAAATAAGCCTGAAAAAGTCTTGCCGTCATTTCCATTGCTTTACCCTCTTTCGCGGCAAAATGGATTAACCGGTGAGCGTGAAAAGTATTTGTCCGGACCACTTTATCCAAGTCCATTTCTAATTTGGCTGCGCGGCCGGCACGGGCTATAGCATCAAGGGTTTGCTTTGCCCTTAAAGCAGGCTGGTGGTACTGCCTAATTATAGTTAAATATTGTGTTTCACCACTATCAATGGCAATTTCCGGTTCAAGCTCAAAACTCCTAATAACGATTTCGGGTAATACAGCCGCATATTGTTTAATTGCATCCTCCAGATGCTTCAAACCGATATAACAGTATGGACATGCCACATCGGACCAGATTTCAATTTTCAATTTGATTTATAATTGAGTATAATTTATACATAAAACAGGAAGCCTGTTCTTAGGCTTCCTGTTTTATGACCAGCCTTCCCTTGTATTGATCCTCCTTATTTCAATATTGCCCCCTAATTGAAGTATTGGGCAGTGCATGGCTATCTCCACCGCTTCTTCATAGTTTGCCGCCTGCAAAAATGTAAAGCCCCCCATTGATTCTTTCACCTCAATGTAAACCCCGATGTTCATTTTTCTGATCTTCACAACCATTCCATCACAAGCACAAAATTGAAATGGCTTCACTATTCTGTTCTGAACATCGATAACCTTAAACCAGCGCTGCCATTCAGAAATTGAATTCTGAAGCTGCTGCGGTGAGGGCTGTCCTTCCATTAAATCATGGTTATTGCAATATATCAATAAGAAATCTGCCATGTTGGTATGGGTTAGGCCATTATTATTTAACCAAACATTCCTACTTTATAGGTACCCGGCTCATTCGGAAAAGCAAGGTTAATACGGTTCCAGGTATTAATGGTTGTTACAGCAAGTGTTAGATCAATAACCTCTTCTTCCGAAAATTGAGTTAATACTTCCTGGTAAATGCTATCAGGAACATTGCAGGCTGTTACGGCTTCGGCCCAGCCTAAAGCGGCCTTTTCACGTTCACTATAATAAGGTGTTTCACGCCATGCACTGATTCCGTACAAACGCTGTTCAGTTTCCCCTGCCGCACGGGCATCTTTAGAGTGCATATCCAGGCAATAGGCGCAGTTATTAATTTGCGACACCCTAAAAAACACCAATTCGAGGATACTATCTTCCACTGTTGATTTTTTCAAATAGCCGGTAATACCATATAGCGGTTTTAAAGCGTTGCCACCCTTTGCGTGTACATTAAGTCTCTTTTCCATTGTAATATTTTAAATGTTTAAAAACTAATAACAATCGGCCTCCCGCGATTGGACAAATCTGACAGTATTTATTTTTAATTTTTTATACCCCACAACCAAGCATTGAAAAGGGACTTGGGTAGGTACACTAAGAGCACTGATCAACACACTGTATTTCGTGGCACATTACTCCCATTGTCGATATATAGTGCCTTCATAAATCCTCATTTAAAACAAACAACTATATATCAAGAAGTTAATTCATGGCATATTCGTTGCATTTTCGGATGTATTGAATTTACATCCTTTACCTGTAGACTACATTGAGAACACTTCATATAACAAAACCAATAATGAAAAAGCAGTTATTAATAATCAACGTACCATTATTAGCTCTAAAACAATACAATAATGCCTGCATTTGATATGGACATCAGGAATCAAACTCCAACATTATTATCAAATCTTATTGAAACCATAAAAAAAGCAGGTACGTTCAATGACATTTACCTTAATTCCCAAAAGGAAACAGAAAACTCCGGCGAAGCTCAAAATCCATTTGGATTAAGTGAATTGCCGCTGCCTCAATTTTTAAAAAAGTTAGGAATAAGTAGCCTTACACTCCAGAAAGGTTATGACATCTCCACATTAAACAAACATGATTTTGCTATTCAGTATGAAAGCATGAACGGCAATCTCTGGGAAAGCATAAAAAACCATCAGTTGATAGATGATCTCAAACATTTGTTTCAAAATTGCAGGTCAATCGCTTTTGATGAATGGACAGATATAATCAATGCCTCTCAGCTTTGGGCGAGCCTTCTTAATGATGTTTTGAGACCACTTTATAAAGCAGATCTGGATTTTATTTTCTACCTGGGCGATCCCAGCAAAACCTTATTTTTTCAAATAGACGAAATAGCCAATATAATAAGTAAATTCACCTTGCATGGCAAAGTCACATTTGTGCTTGATGAACACGAGGCCATCAACCTGTGGATGATGCTCAGCGGCGAACTACCTAATACAAGCTTTAATATTAATACACCCATTGGCTTAAAAAAGAAGTGTTTTTCTATATTCAGAACAATGAATATGGACCAACTGCTAATATACTCGGTTAATAACGTCCTGCTTTTTTCAGGCGATCAGCAATTTACGCTGGCCAGGAGAACACTTGATCAAATAGCCGAAATGGCAAAAGATGCCCGGCATCAATTTGTCACAGGCTTTAGCTTTGGGTTGCTACAGCAACTTGATATTCATCACTGTATTGCCCTGGGCCTCGTTGCACTTGGGGCCCACACAGAGGTAAAGAATAACCCGGACTCTGCCGATCTTCTTGTGTATATTGACAGATGGATTGCAGATCTGGATCAAACAGACAACATCTACTTATATCAGTAGCGCATTTATTGCATGACGTGGATTTTTTGAGAATAACACTTTAACCATACAAAAACTAACAATTATGAAAGAGTTTTTATTTCTTTTCCGAAGGGATTATAAAACTACCGAGATTCAGCCAACTCCCGACGAATTAAAAACACACCTGGAACATTGGCAGGTTTGGTTCAATGAACTTTCTAAGCAGGGTGTACTTGCCAGGCCTCTTCAGCCCTGGGATGGAACAGGTAAAGTAATTCAACGGGGTAAAAGTGCCGTTAATGGCCCCTTTGCAGAAATTAAGGAATCAATTGGTGGTATGATCATTATTAAGGCTGCCGATTATGAAGCCGCAGAAAAAATAGCACTGGGTTCCCCTATTCTTGAACTGAATGGGTCTGTAGAAATTAGAATGGGACTTTAAGCGTTAAAAATACGAGGTTTTGTAAAATGCCTCTGTATTTTTACAGAGGCATTTTTTTTATGGGAGAGCAAGAACTAATACCGAATTTATTCCGCACCGAATATCAGAAAATGATATCTGTGCTTATCTATTTGTTTGGTATTGAACATATGGAAATAGCGGAAGATATTGTTAGCGACACTTTTCTGTCTGCAACCGAGCTTTGGGGGGCAAAAGGTATTCCGGAAAACCCAACCGGATGGTTGTACACCGTAGCAAAAAACAAAACCAGGAATTACATTAAGCGAAACCAGATTTTTGAGCAAAAACTTGTTACCGAATTGAAAAGCAACACAGTTACAAGTCAGGAAATTGAGCTCGACCTATCTGTTAAAAACATTACCGACAGCCAGCTGGCCATGATCTTTACCATTTGCAACCCTGTTATTTCGAGTGATTCGCAGGTTGCATTAGCTTTAAATTTGCTTTGCGGTTTCGGTTTTCAGGAAATTGCAGATGCTTTTTTAACCAACAAGGAAGTGATCTATAAGCGGGTAAACCGGGCTAAGGAAAAATTGAAGGAAGCCGGAATAAAAATTGAACAACCCTCGCTTACACAAATTGAAGACAGGCTTGAAAATGTTTTAAAAACACTTTACCTGTTATATTCCGAGGGTTATTATTCTACGTCGCAAAATATTACTTTACGTAAGGATTTTTGTGAAGAAGCCATGCGCCTTGTTTATTTGCTGATAGCAAACGATACAACAAATACGCCGGAAGTAAACGCGTTGTTAGCGCTCATGTGTTTTCACTCCTCGCGTTTTGACGCCCGGTTAAATGAAACTGGCGAAACAATATTATATGAAGACCAGGACGAAAATTTATGGAACAAGGAACTTATTGAGGCAGGCACCCATTTTTTAAATCAGGCATCACGGGGAAGTCACTTAAGTAAATATCATTTAGAAGCCGGGATTGCTTACTGGCATACTCATAAAACCGATTCGGGCGAAAAATGGAAAAACATACTGCTGTTGTTTGATCAGTTACTTGCTTTGGAGTACTCCCCTATTGCTGCATTGAACCGGCTTTTTGCTCTTTCCAAAGTAGATGGAAAAGAAAAGGCCATAAAAGAAGCCGAAAAATTAAACCTGACAGATAATGTTTTTTATTATTCCCTGCTTGGAAATCTTTACACCGACATTAATAACAGGAAAGCATTAGAAAACTACCAAACGGCCTTAAAACTTGCAACGTCTAAACCAGATCAGTTAATGATGAATAAAAACATTGAACAGTTAAAAATCAAAATGGCTAATTAAATTTAGTAGGTCAATCATCTCCTTTTCATCGCTCAGAATTAGAGCGGACCTGTTATCACGGCAAACCCAATATGCCGTCTAAAAAGTTCAAAATTATAGCATGATATTAAGCGTTATTTGGTGGCGCTTATATGCATATACGTTATTTGGTCTGCACCCGCCACTTTACAAACACACAAAAACCTAACAATCAATAAATTATAAAAATGGCATGATTTTATGTATAGCCATTGAGGTTATTAACTCTGCGGGTTAACCTTTTTAGGTTATAGGAGAGCGAAAACCTTTACTATACAGCATTCCAAAATGAAAGAAAAACAGCCATTTTATCTCGCCCCTTATTTTCAATTTACTAAGCCTGGAGCAGCCTTATCCCATCATTCTGCGCAAAAATTGATTGAAGCTATAATTAGTAAAAGGCAATAAGCACACCAGGATTGTTATGGATAAATCCCATCATTTTCGTAATTCAAAAGAACGTCCTTCTACAATGTCGGGGCACACCCATCTGATTGAACTTCAAAAACAGGTTTCTCAATTTGAACGTCAAAAAGATATATTGCTGCTATTAAGTAATGATATTACACAGGTAAGAGCAAAAGACGATCTCGTAAACTTATTTTCTGCAAGGCTAAAGCCCATATTCAACTTTTCGCATACTATTGTGATGCTGATAGATCATCAAGCTAATACCTATTCTCCATTTCTGCTTGATCCCCGTGGCTCAATTATAAAAGCCCACCACGAATATACAGCCCTTACTACCGCAAAATTTTCGCTGAATGAGCCTATTATTGGTAAAATACTCACTACGCCTCAACCGCTTCTATATAACCTTGCCGAAATCCTGAACTCGCCGGGTCTGCCATCATTTGTCCGTGTTAATTATGAATGCGGTGTTAAAGAAATGTTGGTGACCCCACTAAAAAACAAAGATGAGGTTATTGGTTTTAGTTTGGTTTATGCAGAACGCCCGGGCACTATTAACAACGAGCTTCAGCAATTGATGCTCAACATTTCGCCCCAGCTTTCTAACGCGGTAACTAATATCATCATCAATGACGACATCAGGCAAAAACAATGTGTAGACAGGGTATTACTTGACCTAAGTGCCGAACTGGTAGCTATCAAGGAGCGGAAAGCCCTATTAGGCATCATCAATTTCAATTTAAAAAAACTCATCAACTTTAGCAGTTGCATAATGACTGTTTTGAATGCAAACGGGAAAAGCTACCACGTTTATTTGCCCTATAAAGAATCTGGCTCACCCGAGCTTCACAATGAGATAATTGCCCACGCTTACCCTATAAACGATGGCGTGTATAACGCGGCGACTGCTTCGGGCAGGGCAATGGTGATCAACATGCAGTTAAGCAATATACAAGACTCACCCGTTTGGTTTCAGCAAAATTATGCCGCCGGTGCGCGCGAAATGCTGATTAAGATTTTGCCATGCGAACAGGGTTTACAACATGGCCTCATCCTGTTTTCTGACAGGCAGCAAACTTTTGATAAAAATGCGATATCCATTGTGGAGCGTATTGCCGGCGAACTGACAACCGTAGCAGAAAACATTGTTGCCAATGAGCAGATAACCGAAAAAGAATGGGAAACCTCTTTCCTGCTTGACTTTGGTAACGCTATAGCCACGGTACGGAGTAAGGAAGATCTTTCCGAAACCGTGACGATATTTTTGAAAAAGTTGAATGCGCTGAGCGGATATGTGATCAGGCTGATTAATGAAGACGGTAAAACCTCTACTACTTATATCCATGACGCCTGCATTACGATACCCGATGATCCGCTAATTCATGACATTATAACGGCGCGCCTTCCAATTAACGATGGTATTCAGGATAGGGTACTGAACAGCGATGTCCCTGTTTTTTTAACAGTTGACGAGGAAATAGCCAATGGACGTAACCCCAAATACTTTACCTTTTGGAATAGCATAGGCTTTCATAAAGTAGTTGGTATTACCCTAAAAACAGCGTCTAAAAAATTGGGGATATTATGGTTAGGGATAGAAGAGATTAATATGCCGCTGGTTGAAGGTATTTGTTCGCTGATATCAATTGCAATTTTTAATATCAAAGCTAATGAGCAAGTGCTCATTTTTAAACAAAAGCTTGAGTATGAAAATGAACACCTTAATGAGCAGCTTAACAATATTTATAACTTCTCAGAAATTGTGGGCAATCATGCCAGTATGCAAAATGTTTACCAATTAATATCGCGGGTTGCAGGTGCCCCTTCTTCGGTATTAATACTCGGTGAAACCGGAACGGGTAAGGAACTGATTGCACGGGCCATACATCACGCGTCGCCCAGGAAAAATAAATTAATGATCAAGGTTAATTGCGCTGCAATGCCTGCTAACCTGATAGAAAGTGAGTTGTTCGGTCATGAAAAGGGATCCTTTACCGGAGCGTTTGAACGCCGGATAGGTAAATTTGAGCTGGCTCATAACAGCACCCTGTTTTTGGATGAAATAGGTGAATTGCCATTAGAACTACAAGTTAAACTACTGCGGGTTATTCAGGAGCGCGAATTTGAAAGGGTAGGTGGTAAAAATACCCTCAAGGTTGATGTAAGGATTATTACTGCCACCAACCGTAACCTTGAAGACGAAGTGGCTGCGGGCAGGTTTCGGTCAGATTTATACTACAGGCTTAATGTTTTCCCCATTCATTTACCTCCATTAAGAGACCGAAAGCAAGATGTTATTCCCTTAGCCAACTTTTTTCTCGCCCGCTACAGCAAACAAACAGGTATAACTGTAAAAGGCATGACCCCGCCAGTAGCAAAAGCATTGCAGGATTATGAATGGCCGGGCAACGTACGGGAGCTGGAACATTTAATTGAGCGCAGCGTACTGCTGGCAAACACAAATATATTAAAGGAAATACATCTCCCGGGAGGCAAAGAGGATACAACCCTCCCAGATTTTGCACAAACATTGGATGCCCGGGAGCGTCACCATATTATTGGTACGTTAAGGCGTTGTTGCGGAAAAATAGGAGGTGAGAGCGGGGCAGCCGAAGTATTAGATATTCCACCGACAACCCTTCATTCCAAAATGAAAAGACTAAATATTACCAGAGAAGACTACAGATAAAAATCCAAGTAAAAGGATAAGTAAAAAATGAAAGAAGAGATCTTGCCGAATAAGATAGAAGATATACAGAGTGTAAACAATTTGTTAAAGCAGATAGATGCTTTTGAGCAGGAACAGGAGCTCCTTTTTGCCTTAAGCACCGATATTACCAAAGTACGTGAAAAAGATGATCTTATCAGGCTATTTGCTTCCCGCTTGCGAAACATGTTTTACTTTTTGCACAGCATCGTTATGTTGGTTGATCAGCATAGTAAAACATTTAAGCCTTTTTTGCTTAACCCAGAATCATCTCCGATAGCCGACCATCCGCAATACCCCGAAATAGTTAAAATGGTTTACCCAATTGATGCGCCATTAGTACGGGATGTAATCCATTCTCAAGGCCCTGTAACCTATTTACTTGAGCAGGCTATCAAAATACCGGGTATTCCTCCGTTTATTAAGGTTAATTATGAGCGCGGCATTCGGGAGGTAATGATCACCCCATTAAGAAGCAAAACAGAAGTAATGGGCTTTATATTGCTATACTCAAACACTACAAACAGTTTCACAAATGAGTTTAAGCAGGTTTTAAATGGCATAGCACCACAACTATCAAATGCTATTTCCAACATCATCATTAATGAAGGAAACCTGCAAAAGGATCACCAGAATGAAGTATTACTCTCCTTAAGCCGTGAAGTTGTAACTGTCAAAACACGGCCTCACCTACTCGGTGTAATCAATAACAACCTTAAAAAATTAATTGGATTTACGCACAGTGTAATGACCGTGCTTGCAGATGACGGGCAAACCTATAAGGCATTTTTAACAGATCAGGATTCGCCGACAAAAGATTATTCAAATTATAACGAAATTATTTCCCTGTCCTATCCGGTTCAGGATGATATTTACGATATGGCTTTAGCGGCTGATAAGCCATTGGTTTTTGATATCCGCGCCTTTGATCTGAGTAAGGCCCCGCAGTGGCTTAAATTCAATTATGCCGCGGGTGCCCGCGAAATACTCATAAAAGCACTGCCAGATAATGGTGTTCCTAAACATAGCCTCGTTCTTTTTGCCAATAAATTAAACTCCTTTAATGATACCAGTATTGAAATTGTAGAAAGCATTGCCGGGCAGTTGGCCAAAGCTGCCAATAATATTACCGCCAATGAAGCTATTATAAATAAGGAGCGCCACAAATCATACTTGCTGCAATTTAGCACAGACCTCACTTCCGTCAGAACAAGGGAAGACCTGGAAGCTGCCATCTCCAATGTGTTAATAAACCTCGTTGGTACAAAACTATGTATGATACGGGTAATGGAAGATGATGGTATTTCTCTAAATCGATATATTTATAATAAAAACGCGGTTTACCCGGATGATAAGGCTTTTACAGAACTATCAGCAAAAACCATTACAATCAACGCACCCTTAACGGCAGGAGTTCTTAACAATGATTCTCCTATTATTTTAAATATAGACGAAGAACTAAAGAGCGGGAGGTATTTGCCATACATGAACTTTTGGAAAACATCGGGTTTAAAAAACGCTTACGGCGTACGATTACGTGTTGGGGATGAAAACATAGGAACACTTTGGCTCCTGGCAAACGAATTAAATACTGACCTGCTTAAAGGGCTTTGCTCGCAAATATCAGTTGCCATATCTAATATTGAAGCTAACGAAAGGCTGTTAACTTATAAGCGGCAGCTGGAAGTTGAAAACGATCAATTGAAGGAACAGATTAAAACCATTTATAATTTTTCGGAGATCATTGGTCGCGGTGTTCAGATGGAAAAGGTGTACCGCTTAATGTCACGGGTAGCCCAATCCAGCTCAACGGTACTCATACTGGGCGAAACCGGAACCGGCAAGGAGCTTATTGCCCGGGGCATTCATAATGCATCGTCAAGAAAAAATAAATTGATGATCAAGGTAAACTGCGCCGCACTGCCACCCAACCTGATTGAAAGCGAACTGTTTGGTCACGAAAAAGGGTCGTTCACCGGGGCTTTTGACCAGCGAATAGGCAAATTTGAGCTGGCCAATAACGGTACCCTATTTTTAGACGAGATTGGCGAATTGCCACTGGAATTACAAGTTAAGCTGCTCAGGGTAATCCAGGAGCGGGAATTTGAAAGGGTAGGCGGAAAAACTACGCTGAAAGTAAATGTACGGATCATTGCTGCTACTAATCGTAACCTGGAAACAGAAATCCTTGCCGGTAAGTTTCGGTCGGATCTTTATTACCGCCTCAATGTGTTTCCAATAAGCCTCCCCCCTTTACGGGAACGCGCCGAAGATATAGGCTTGCTTACAGATTTTTTCCTGGCAAAATACAGTAAGCTAACAGGTTACAAGGTTACATCAATTGCACCCAAAGCACTGCAGCAGTTAAAGGCATATTTATGGCCGGGAAACGTTCGGGAGCTTGAGCATATTATTGAAAGAAGCATTTTGATGGCGAATGATCCTGTACTGCGCGAAGTACATTTACCAAAATCAACACAAATTAATAATCAAACAACACCGCTTTTTAACCAAACCATTGAGGAGATGGAGCGAACTCACATTATCGATATTTTAAAACAATGCGAGGGTAAAGTTTCAGGGACCAATGGAGCTGCTTCGGTATTGGATATTCCATCAACCACCCTGCATTCTAAAATGCGAAAGTTAAATATTGCCAAAGCCGATTATCTTAAACAAGGGTAGCAACAATCTCCGCCTGGTATAGAAAGTATCCTCCGCCATCTTTTTAAACCAGGTTTGGAGCTTTGTTTCCATCAATGTAGGCCTTGCCCCAGGCATCCAGAGAGCTGAATACCTTATCAAGAGAATGGCCCAGGGCCGTGAGCATATATTCTACGCGTGGGGGTATTTCGGCATAAACAACCCGCGTAATTATTCCATCTTTTTCCATTTCCCGTAATTGGGAGCTAAGTGTTTTTTCTGAAATTCCGTTAAGCTCTTTAACCAGATTGGAAAACCGCAAGGCTCCTCCGTTTTTTAAATGCTTGTAAACTTTAAGCTTCCATTTTCCACCGATGATAGACAACGCGGCTTCAACAGTGCAATCGGCACTTGAATTATTGTCACATGTTACGGTTATCTGCCTGTTATAACTCATGGATGAAATATTGAAAATTTAAGAAAAGGGACATTTATAGCCATATCTATCATGCAACTGCATTTAAAACACCCTGAAAATGAAGCCTGAAAGTTTGCGGAGCTATCTTAACCTGCTTGCTAAAAAAACGGATAAAATAAGATGGATCATCATAACCAAGTTTATAGCCAATTTCCTTTACCGACAGATGTGTGTAAACTAACAGCCGTTGCGCTTCAAGTATAATCCGCTTTTTGATTATCTCATTGGGTGAGCAATTCCGGTATTTACAAATGCGTTTATTCAGTGCTTTAGCACTCATATTCAACATATTGGCATACGATGCAACATCATGGTGCTTTGAAAAATTATGCTCAACCAATTGTATAAAAAACCTGGAAAACCCTGAATCTTGCCTCACTGGCAAATCATATATACTTTTCTGATGTTTCCAACAACGTGTAACCCTGATAATTAATTGTTTTAATAGTACCCGAACCATTTCATCAAGATTAATGTCGCCCTGATTTATTTCTCTTCTGATCTCGTCAAAAACGTATAAAATGGTTGCCGAATTGTTTGCATTAAGTTCGATCAATGGTGTTTTATGGAAATCACTAAAAAGTAATTCGTCGCATGCAATTTCCTGATTATGCAACTGTACCCCATAGAGGCCTTGGTTATAATACATAATGCTTCCTTCCATACCTTCAGATAGCCTCAGAAACTGCCCTGCGCTTACAAAAAGCAAGCTTTCGTGCTGCACCTCCATTTCTGTAAAATCACTGCTCACCAGACCGCCCCCTTTGATGTGTACAATCCTGACGAAATCCCGGAGTTTATCAATGAACTCATCTGGTGGGTTTTGTTTACAAAAATCCAGGATGCCAAATTTTTTAAAAGCACAATGTTTCAAATAGTCCATCGTAATAATAATCTAATGCAAACAGCCGTAATTAATAGGGAGCAAAATTTGTCATTATCCCGCATGCCGGCTCGTACACTGATTTACAAGCAATGTGCCATTGTATAATAAACTGACTATCAATAAATTAATAACATAAAGACTTTAGCATAACACTTTATATGGCCAATTAGTAGCCATATTCACGATATTACGCCTTTATAATTATACAAGATTAAGATGCTTGGATAGGTAATCTGTTTTTGAAATCTTGAGTTTTTTCATTTTAGCGTGCAAAGTAGTGGATGGTGTACCTAATATGCCCGCAGCTCCTCCGGCACCGGCTATCTTGCCCCCACATACTTTTAATGTTTGAATAATGTGCGCCCGTTCAATTTCCTCAAGCGTTTGATTGTAATCAATTTCTTTTACAATATGATTTTTGGGCAGGTAAACCTCCCGTATCACACTATCGCTTGACATTAAAATACTGCGTTCTAACAAGTGTTCAAGTTCCCGCACATTTCCGGGCCATTGATAACTTTTTAATTCCTGCATAACTTTATTTGATATGGAAGTAACCTTTATGCCGGTATTTTTACTGTGCCGGGTCAGAAAAAAATTAGCCAGCGGAGCAATATCTTCAACCCGTTTCCTCAACGGCGGCAGATTTATTGGGAAAACATTAAGCCGGTAATAAAGATCGGCCCTGAAACGCCCGGCGCTTACCTCTTCCTCCAGGTTACGGTTGGTTGCTGCAATAATGCGTACATCAACTTTTATAGTTGTTTTTCCGCCTATCCTTTCCAATTCTCGCTCCTGAATAACGCGTAGTAATTTTACTTGCAAGTCAAGAGGCAGCTCGCCTATTTCATCTAAAAACAAGGTACTGTTATGGGCCATTTCAAACTTACCTGTCCTGCGTTCAATTGCCCCGGTAAATGATCCTTTTTCATGACCAAACAACTCACTTTCAATCAAATTTGCAGGTAAAGCGGCACAATTGACTTTCACCATCAATTTGTCTTTTCGTGGTGATGCGTTGTGAATGCCACGCGCTATGAGCTCCTTACCGGTTCCGGTTTCGCCCATCAGCAACACGGTTGAATTAGACTTAGCCACAATTGACATTAAATGATAAACTTTCTGCATTTCAGCCCCACTGCCAATAATATCAGAAGAATTATATATCGTATTTATTTGCTCCTTGAGCTGGTCATTTTCCACCTCCAGCATTTTTCTATAAGTAATAAGCTGTTCATTGGTAACTACATTTGAAATTGCTATGGAAATTTGGGCACATATCCCCTTCAAAAGCGGCATATTTACTACATCTGTTTCCATAAAAAGAACCCCGAGGTCCTTATTACCTGTTCGTAAAGGCACACCTATCACCTTTTTGAACCCTACATGCTGCCAGAAATGCACATACCGCGGAGCGCTGCTACGCCTTATTTCTTCATCTGTTTTAAACACAATGGGCTCTGTACCTTTCAGGATCTTATCCTGCAAACCATCCTTAATATTAAATTTCGCCGTCACAATTTCTTTAAATTCAGGATCATCATTAAATGGTATAGTGCTGTCATAAATGTATGAAATCGTTGTGTTCCGGTCATCGTTTATGAGGCGAATAACATACCCTTTAACCGAACTCAGCTTCTTAACGGCTATTTGAACGGCCAAAGACAAATCCTCTTTGCTTCGCACAGCGGCAACATCATGACTAAACTCCAGCAAAAAGGATTTCTCCTTTTCCTTGCTCAATATTTCTTCATTGGCGGCAATATTACTTGCAGCGGTAGAAAGCTGACTGGAAATGCGTTCTATGATATTTAAGGCCGCTTCGTCAAAGCTACCCACCTTATTTGCAAATAATATTAAACTTAATTTACGAATGCCTTTGTCCGGAAGTAAGTAAATAACCATTTCCCGCGCACCGCCGGCATAATTTAATTTAAACCAAAGCGGTGCTTTATCTATGTCAAATAACGACATATCAAACACTACTGGCTTATCAGAAAGAGATGCCACATCATAAATACCATCTTTTACTGTATTTGACTTAACAATTGCTTCGGCATATCGGGGTAAGTTGCGGTTTGGTGAATCAGGATCGATTACGTACACATTGTACGTTTCTTCCGTTTCATCCATTATTGTCATTACGTTATGGGTAAAGTTGACCAGCTTTTTTAGGCCGGTATTTACAACTTTCAGCAAGTCTTTCCTATGCCTCACCGTCACCAGATCATTACTTACGGTAAGTAAAACTTCGTTTATCCATTCATTAAATTTAACTTCTTCGTTTATAATGATATTTGAAACCGCACTGGAAAGCTGCGGGCTTATCCTTCTTAAAATGGACTGAAAATCATCCGAAAAGCTATCCGTCCGATCCGAGTAGATAAAAACGTACCCAATGGTTCCAGTTTTACTTTTTAATGGAGCTATCATTGCTTTTCTTATACCGCATTCATAGTTTACTTTTATAAATGCGGGAACGCCTGGTTTGCCCATGATATCATCCAACAAAAATGTTACCGGTACATCAGCTCCGGCTACCCGACTTATAAATGGATCGCCAAGGAAAAACCGCGTATTCAGTAATGTTGGAAGTTCGTCCCGGTGTTTAATTTTCAATGCTTCTACATCAAGCAAAAAAGGATAATAAGTTTGATCGCGTTGATCAATCAGCGAAACAACTGCATGGGTAAAGTAGAAAAACCCTTTAAGCCTTGATGAAAAAACTTTTATAAGGTCTGTTTTCACCCGGGCCCCGGTTATATCATTACTTAGGGCCTGCAGAATATTTTTTTCATTTTCATAGCAATCTATCTGCTTATGCAGTATTTCAAAAAAGCTCTTTTCATCTATTGATTGAGCTTTGAAATCATTCATCAGTTTTAAAAACAGGGGCTTTTCCATTTTTCAAAAAATTGGTTAAACAGGTTACCAAAAAGCAGATCATCATATCTGGAGTAAGGCTTGGCCAGATGGATAATTGTAGAATAGTATGTGACAGATAAGAAAATCTGTTTGTAATTGACAGCGACACAATTCGCTTCCTTTCCCTAAACCTATAGTTAGTTTGCACCTCCTATATTTAATGACAATATCTTTTTGTATTTATACTTGCCCGATGGTGGATTGAATTATCCTTATCTCAACGGCATTTACAGGTCATTAACAATCGACTTTCCGGAATTGGACAATTAATTAAAATAAATTATTCTCCGGTCGTCGCTTTGGTTTTCGGAGCGGGCCATTCTGCTCTGCTGATCCGGATATTCTGGTTATTGTTTTTAAATTTTCTAAAAAAACATTCATGACCGTGTATTGTAAGATAAAAAGTTTTAACCTCCCTATCCGATATATACAATCAAAAATACGGCAAAACCCATCGCTTAGGAATGTCATTTATCGATGGATTACTGCCATTTGACGAACCTATAAAACATACCGGAGCCGGGTTATTTCAGGATAAAGCTTCAGCCTTGGTTAATACTGAAAACAGGGGTGGGTTATCGGGGAGATATAACAAATAAACCGGATGTGTTTTATTAATTAACACATCCAGTTTATGGTAACACTTCTTTTTTTAAAGCCAGGAAGCCTGGGGCCATTAATCAGGCCTAACAGCCTATGAATTACTTATTTTCAGAAGCCGCAATAATTATTTTAGCAACAGCATCCGGATGTGAAATGAAAACCACATGGCTCCCTTTAATTTCTGTAGTACGGGTGTTTGAACGTTTATACATATTACGTTCAATATCCGGATTGATGCTTTTATCTTCAGTTGCCACTATACCGTATGTTGGTTTAGTTTTCCAGGGAGCTACGGTAACCGCACTTTCAAAGCATCCCCCAAAAATGGGCTGTTGAGAGGCAAACATAAAATCACTTTCTTCCTGGCTTAAATCACCTGCAAAACCGCCATGAAACTTAGCTTTATCGTAATAAACATAGCCCTTGTCATCTGGCGGCAAAATACCATATTCAGGTTTGGTGGGTGCCGAAGCAGCCCATTTCAGCGTGTTTTCACCTTTATCGGGTTGATAGGCTGCCACGTACACCAAACCAGCAACTTTTGGATGCATACCAGCTTCGGTTATTACAACGCCTCCCCATGAGTGGCCAACTAATATAACCGGGCCATCTTGTTTATCTAATATGCGGTTAGTTGCATCTACGTCGTCCTTCAATGAAGATAGTGGATTCTGTACCACACTTACATGATATCCTTTTTTTACCAGAATATCAAAAACCTTTTGCCAGCCTGAACCATCGGCAAAGGCTCCGTGCACAAGCACTATATTTTTTATAGTCTTATCCTGTGCATTTGACAAATTTGGCAATACGAGTAAAAAGCCCAGAAAAATTACTGCTGTGATAAACTTCCTGCCAATACTGCAGTTTAATTTTGATGTTGATTTCATGATTTTAGTTTCTTAAGATTATTGTTTTAATGCATTATGCTTGTTAATACAAAGGTCTTTTAACAGCCAAAGCCCATCAATGGACAAAGGGTAGCTACTACTGGACATTTTTCCCCGCAATTTTTTGTCCGGGTATTATGATCGGCAATAGCATAAAAAAGAGGACATGAAAACAATTTAAAAATCGGCAGAACCACCGGGAGGTAATTTGTACGCGGGATTTATCAGGGAAATTGCCTCAACCTATACGGCTTCAGGCTGCCGTGAACCAAACAGGCTGCGGTATGCATATGGGGTCATGCTCATGCTGCGATGGAATATTTTCCGCATCGTATCTGACGTTCCAAAACCGCATTCAAATGCGATCTGCTCCATCGTCATATTGGTTTCTTCCAGGTACCTTCTGGACGATTCTACCCGAAGGCCCTCAACGTACTTGCCAGGCGTCATACCCACATCTGTAGAAAAGATCCGTGCAAAATTACGGGGGCTCATGGCGGCGCGTTCGGCAAGGAGTTCAACACTCAGATTATTTTTCAAATTGGTCATTATCCAATTCTGCAACTCTTTAATTGGCTTTTTACTTGATAACTGCTGACTGAGCATCTGACTAAACTGAGATTGGTTACCCGGACGACGAAGGTAAAGCACCAACATTTGAGCTATCTGTAACGAAAGACTTCGACCAAGATCTTCCTCAACAAGTGCAAGCGCCAGATCTATCCCTGCGCTAATACCGGCAGAGGTATATACATTGCCATCCTTAACAAAAATTGGATCGGGATTTACTTTAATATTTTTGTAATTGGTGCTTAGCTCTTTCCAATAATTCCAATGTGTGGTGACATTTTTACCTGAAAGAAGACCTGCTTCGGCTAAAATAAACGCACCTATACATACAGAGCATATTCGGCGAAATCTGCCGGCATTTTGTTTTACCCAGTTAACAATTTCCGGATAGTAGCCCCTTGGCTTGGTAAGTGAAAGCCCTCCTATAATTAACGTATCTACTTTACCTGTTAACGAAAATATACTTTGTTCACACGCAATAGTTACTCCACTTGCCGTGCGAACTGTTAAATCGGGCGTTGCAGATACTACCATCACTTCATAAAAGGGTAATGTACCGCCATCATCGGCTCCGGATAAACGAAAATAGTCGGCCAGTGAAAACACATCAGATGGCCCCATAACGTCAAAAGACAACGCTTCGGGCATGGCTATAATTACAATCCGTTTTCTTGCCATAATTCAATCAGGATTATCAGAGAAAATTCAAATACAATATAGTTTATTTATTACAAATGAACAAAAAAACGAAGGACCGAAAGAACGGAAATATCTTATTACCAACAACTTGAAATAATAAACATACAACATCATAACCTGACTAAAGCCTACCAATAATTGGCTTGCCTTGATTGGACCATTTGCCCAAACTTACTTAGTTGTATGCTCATTAAAAGCTGGTTGGACCCTCTCCCGGTTAATCACTGGACCAGTTTAAAGCTTACACGGTGGCTAATTTTGCTTATCAAACCCAATGGATGGGTTTGTATATAATTTACACATAACATGAAAAAATTCACTTTAAGCCTATTGGTATTTTGTGCAGCTTTTGCAATTAAGGCGCAAGCACAGCACGAAGCGAAATCCGTAAATGTTACGCAGGTTCCACCCGAAGTTATTTTTAAAAAGATCATAACCACTCCCGAAATTAAAGGGCAGGAGGCTAAACTGGTATTGGTAACCTTTGCGCCGGGCGAAGTATCCGGAGCTCACAGGCATCCTATTCCAACAATCGCTTATGTGTTACAAGGAAATATATCTTCAACATTTAACGGAAAAACTCACATTTACAAACAAGGTGAAGCTTTTTGGGAAGATCCTAACGGGCTGCATGCCGAGAGCAAAAATATGAGTAAAACAAAACAGGCCAAATTGTTAGTATACTTTATTGGCCCTAAGGAATTGCCTTTCATTACAGAGGCCAAGTAACAGAATATTAGCCTGAGGTTTTCATGGCTTCAGTTATCAGGCACAACATTATGAAAGTTTACGGACAAACTAACTGCAAAAAAACACAGACGGCACTGGCCTGGTTCAAAGAGCATAACATTGAATTTGAATTTCAAAACTTCAAGAAGGATGGCATATCGTTGGCCAAACTCAGAGAGTGGGACACAAAGTTGGGGTATGATGCTTTTTTAAATAAAAAAAGCTTAACCTGGAAAAAACTGCTTCCGGAGGTAAGGGAATCAATAAAAACCAAAGAGAATGCTTTGTATTTACTACAAGAGCAGCCAGGCATTATTAAACGCCCGGTAATTGAAGATGGCAGTTTTTTGTTTTTTGGATTTGATGAAATGGTTTATGATGATCATTTTAAAAAGCATCAAAATCAAATGCCTTTACCAAAACCAAGTCGTAAAAAGCATATCCTTCTTTAAATTAACAATCTGTTAAAGTATGCAAACTGCGACATCCTTTTAAGCATGTCGCAGTTTTTTCATGGAGATCAGCATCTATACACACCATTTTTTAAAAACCCTACCTAAAGCATCAGGCGTTGCTCCAATGGCACTAAATATCGTGTCACTGAACCAGCTTCGGCGAAATAGAGTGTAAAAAAACAGATTCAATATCACAACAATCTAAAATTCAATTACTTAACCAATGGCACAAGGATTGCAAATTAGCCATTGCATTTATAAAACACTATAAACCCGGCCGCATTTAAAGGCCACTAAAAACGGAAATTATGAAAATTGTAGTAATCGGAGGAAGCGGGCTAATTGGATCACAGCTCGTAAACAACCTTACCCAACTTGGTCACGAAGTTATAGCGGCATCTCCAGCCACTGGAGTTAACACCATCACCGGCGAAGGTCTTGCCGAAACACTACAGGGCACCGATGTTGTTGTTGACGTTGCAAACTCTCCTTCATTTGAAGATGCAGCTGTGATGGAATTTTTCAAAACCTCAGGAAAAAACCTCCTTGCTGCAGAAATAGTAGCTGGTGTAAAACACCACATCGCATTATCAGTTGTAGGAACCAGCCGCCTGCAAGACAGTGGATACTTCAGGGCCAAACAAGCACAGGAAGATTTAATTAAAGCCTCCGGCGTGCCTTACTCTATTGTGCATTCAACCCAGTTTTTTGAATTTTTGGGTGGTATAGTAGCTACAGCAACCGAAGGTGATATCGTTCGTTTGTCTCCTGCCCTTTTCCAGCCTATCGCCTCGGCCGATGTGGCCACTGCTGTTGCTGACGTTACTTTGGGTACGCCAGTAAATGGTATTGTAGAAATAGCCGGCCCCAATAAAATAAGCCTTGCAGCGCTTGCTCAGCAATATTTAGACAAAAATAACGATCCGCGCAAGGTAGTAGCCGATACCAATGCACGTTATTATGGCGTACTACTAAATGATCAAATGCTGGTTCCGGCAGATGGTGCAAGGATATTCAACATTGACTTTGAAAACTGGTTTGTAAACCAGCCTAAAAAAGCACACGCATAATATTTTTTAAGGCTTGCATGGGCCCGGCGTAAAACGAAGATGACGGGTGTCAGCTCTTCGCGGATGTTGTAAAGGGCGTGCACTTTCCACCCGTTCGTGTACGGGACAAACCTACGCCGGCACAGTGTCCTTGTGAAAACCGGTCAACAACTTGAAGAGTCGGCGGGCTGCTGCTACCTTAAAATAAGTTTCTGAATCTCCCCAAAGAAAAATAATAGTTAAAAAGTCTGGTAACAAAACTGCCGGGCTTTTTAATTAATAAAGGCCGCTCATTATACAGGAGAGTAAAACAACCTATAACCATAAATCAACCTTACCCAAATAAAAGGCTCTCTATTTCGTGCAACCATTAGCCCATCGGCTAAATAAAGTGCAACCCAAACCCAAACACACACACAACAACCTAAATATCAAATACTTAAACTATTGGCACACTCATTGCAAACCTGTTAATATGCTGGGACAACGCACATTAAAAAAGCAATAAACGTTTCACAACAAATCATAAACTTAAATACAGAGCGATATGAACTATTTCTTTTTCGGGCCCCACGCGGACCCAGGCAACAAAGACCAAAAATCAGCATCAGAACCAATAGATACTGATGCTGATCCCAACTTTGACGAAAGCTTTAGTCAGGGAGGCGAGTACCTTGATGATTCATTACGGATGGTTGAACAGCCCTTTGAAGATGGGCCCGATGAATGAGATAACAGATCAAAATATTTATAACCAGTAATTCATCAATTAAATAAATAAACAACACTTTTCAAAATCAGCATTATGAGCGAATTTCTATTAGTATTCCGCAGAGATTACAAAACCAAAGAGATCCAACCTTCACCAGAAAAATTACAGGAACACCTGGCCCACTGGCAAGTATTTTTTACCAGCATTAAAGATAAAGTAGCAAAACCCATTCAACGGTTTGACCCGCTGGGCAAAATAGTTACGGGAGGCAGTTCCATTGCAGATGGGCCTTATGCCGAGGTAACGCAATCAATGGGTGGCCTGGTTATCATTAATGCTGCAGATTATAATGAAGCTGTTGCCATTGCTCAAACCTGCCCTGTTTTAGAACTGGGTGGCACCGTAGAAATTCGTCAGGCTGTTTAACCCTTAAACAATCATATGGCCTCTGCAACCCGCAGAGGCCATATTTAAAGCAACATGCTTTATTCTGCCTAAATGAATAGTTTATAAAACTCAAACTATGGATACAAATTTAAAAGGGACCATATTTATTGTAGACATAAGCGGTTACTCCCGCTTTGTAAACGAAACTGAAAATGAAATGGGCTCGCTTATTATAGCCAAGCTGCTAAATGCTATTATTAAAGCCAACAACCTTTCATTCCTGATTTCAGAAATAGAAGGCGATGCCATACTTTTTTACCGGCATGGGCCCGCTTTTGCTATCGACATTATTCTTACACAGTTTGAAGCAATGCTTCAGTCATTTAATGAAGAAGTTGAATTATGCAAAAGCTTTTATCCGCAAATAGAAAGTCTTTCCATTAAGCTGGTTGTACATTATGGCGAAATCGGCAATTTTTCAGTAAGTGGTTTCTCCAAATTATACGGGCCAACCATTGTTGAAGCACACAGGCTCCTGAAAAACAATATAGGCTCACATACTTATGCCCTTATCACCAATGAGTATCGTAACCAGCAGAGCCAACAAGACCGGGACAAATTTAGCACGGCCAGCCAGGTTTGTGAGTTATATGATATAGGCAAACTTTGTTATACCTATTTTAATTATTCGGCCAAAGCAGCAAACTTCTAATTTGCCAAATCCCCACTCTTAACCTGCACCCACTACTATCAATTACACTGCATTTCGTGGAAAACATGATTAAGCCACCAAATAACGTGTGTAAATCTCCAGCCATATAACACAACCATTTAATAATAAACATATTAACATAACGGCACAAAGCTTGTAAACGGTTAATGATTATGATGTAAACCACAACAAAATCATTAACAACCGATATAAGCGATCATGGAAACTTTAAATATGCATACCCAAAACCCTGGCCCTGTTTTGGCTGATCTGCTACTACAACTGCAAAACTTCAGTAATAACGGAGACATCTACCTGAACGTTAACCGCTCAAACGGAAAGCCGGATACCATGAATCCAGAGCATCACAAGAATATTGTTGGTATTAATGAATTAGGGCTGCCTGGCTTTTTAAAGCGATTAGGTATCCGTGGTATGACTTTGGATTCGCAATGCGATACCTTTTCATTATCGGGTCTTGATGCTATAGCCTTTGACCAAAATATAAGTGTAAAACGCTGGCGCGATATCCGGAATGATCAGCTCATAGCTGCACTACAAGGATTGTTTAAGCACTGCAGAACGATTGCTTTTGGCGATTGGGCAAATGTTTCAGATGCTTCAGACTTATGGATGGGATTACTTAGAGATGTTATTAAACCGCTCAAAAAAAAGGACCTTGATTTTATATTTTACCTGGGCGACCCAGCCAAAATGCTGTTTTTCCAGGTGGATGAGATCCTGGATATTATCAGCGATTTTTCATATACCGGGAAAGTAACTTTCTTTTTGGATGAGCCCGAAGCTATCAAATTATGGAAGGTATTGAATGGAGAGCAAGAAGACGATTCACATAAAACTTACATGCCTGATGATCTTAAAAGAAAATACTTCTCCATTTTCAAAACCATGAGTATTTATTGTTTGGCTATCTACTCCTTTACCGATGTAATGGTATTTACCGAAGATCAACAATTTGTGCTGGCCCGGCAAAAAGCTGATCATAGTATTGAATTAGCTGAAGACGCAAGAGACAACTTTGTTGCAGGCCACAGTAGTGGTTTATTAATGCAGATGGATATAACGCATTGCATTGCCCTTGGGCTTGCCGTTTTTGTTACAATGGGCGAAAATAATAACACTACCAACCAACAGGACTTGATAGCTTACCTGGAGCATTGGATAGCCGATCTTGAAAAACCTGAAAATAAGCTTTTGTATCAATCATAAAATTCAAAAAAAGGTGAATAACTATTCACCTTTTTCCTCGCTTCTCCTCCCAGCCGGATAATCTGTTAATGGCATTCTATCAGTCTGCCCCCCACTGAATATGGTGCTACCTGTTGCCAACTGGCTAAATACCGTGCGAACAAAGCCATCATTATCACATAAACATTTAAAAATCAGATAATTAAACAATGGCATATTGGTTGCAAAGCTATAAATGTGCGGGTTGAACATAGTTCTGCCTGTTTAGATCGGAAATTATCCAGATCGTATGCATCTATTTAATTAGCTTTTAATCACAAAACAAATGCTTCCATATAATAGCCTGATCATTGTTGATAAAGAAAATCAACTTCCTGTTTACAAGCAAATTACTAATCGCCTGATCGGCCTGATACAAAAAGGCATGATTCCGCCCGGCACATTTTTTCCGGGTACCAGGCAAATGGCTGAGCTGATTACCGTTAATCGTAAAACCATCATAAATGCTTATGAAGAACTCCTGACGGAAGACTGGATAGAATCTGTAGACCGGAAAGGTTACCGGGTTATCCCCGAACTTCCGGTAATTAAACCGAGATCCTTTCAGCCCCCAAGCCATTTTTCTAATACCGGCTTTATGAGTTCGGAAGGCTTGGTTTTGCAATGCCCGCCACAGCCTGAGCACAGGGATACAAAAAGCTCAGACATTGTTGTCAACGATGGTTTCCCTGATCCGGAACTTGCCCCGTTTAAAGAAATCAGCAAAACCTATCGTGACAAAGTAATCAGCTCCAGAATAAAACAGCTCATGTGTTTGAGAGACGAGGGAGGGCTCCCACTCTTGAAAGATGCGGCAGCACTGTTTTTAAATGAAACCCGGGGGCTCAACATTAAAAAGAATGATATTGTAATTACCAGGGGTGCCCAAATGGCTATATACATTACGGCAACAGTATTACTTTCAAAAGGAGATCATGTGGTAGTAACTGAACCTAACTATTTTTTTGCTAATGATATTTTTGAAAATGCAGGGGCACATATCACCAAAATAGGAATAGATGAGGAGGGCCCGGATATAGACCAGCTGGAGCAGATCCTGAAAACGGTTCCAATCAAGATGCTTTATATTGTTCCGCACCACCATCATCCTACCACTGTCACCATGTCTGCCGGGAGAAGGCAAAAATTACTCAAACTTATTGAACAATATAGATTTTATGTGATTGAAGACGATTATGACTATGATTTTTATTACAAGAACAACCCGATACTTCCATTGGCCAGCGCCCCACATCATGGTAAAATAATTTACATAGGATCCTTTACCAAATTGCTTGCCCCATCTATCAGAGTAGGTTACCTGATAGCTGCACCCGATATTGTAAAAAAGGCCCTAAATTTAAAACGCTTGATTGATTTAAGGGGCGATACCTTTATTGAATATATGCTGGCCCAAATGATCATTAACGGCGACCTTGCCAGGCATATCAACAAATCGAACAAGTTATATGCCCAGCGTTGTGATTTTATTTGCGACCTTTTAACGCAAAAGCTATCGCATGCAATTGAATTTACCAAGCCACTGGGCGGTATGGCCATATGGTTAAAGTTTAAATCGCAATTCCCGGTAAACAAAATCCTGAACGATGCCTCACATGCCGGGCTCTGTATGATCGGTATGTCGTTCAGGCGCCCTGGCGATCCGAATGATAATGGTATCCGTTTTGGATTTGCCTCGCTCTCTGAGGAAGAAATGACAAAAGCTGTGGATATCCTGATTAAATTAACATCATGACCGCCACAGCTTTTAAGCTTACCGGCTAAACCTTTTTTTAACAATAAGCGCTATAGGTAGCCCAACCAGAACCATGTGCCATATTGCACTGATCAAAGCTGCCATAGCATTAAAAGGTGCCGGCTGAATTTTGGTTATTGGCACAATCAGAAAATTCATAAACAGCCATATACCCAAACCAAACGCTAAGCCTGTAGAAACGGTATTGCTTCTTAAGAGTTTAATTTTAGGGTAGGCATACAGAAATATTGCAGCCGCTGCAAATGCTATAATAAAATGAAGTGCAGTACCTATAATAATAGTATATGCACCACCTTTAAATGCATCAGTACCATATACAGCGCTGGCAATATACTGCATAACCTGGCCGGGTGTTAAGCCTAACTTAATGTTAAATACAACGGAAGCGGCAATACCATCCAGCACGCCAGATATAAGGCCAGCCAGGAATATAGTTTCTGAATCACTTTGCTTTTGCACTGTTCTTTTTTGAATTTGTTGTTTCATCTACTTTAGAGGATTGAGTTTAAACCTCACTGACAATCGACTTCTGTGTATTGGACCAAACAGTTAAACTATTTTGTTTTTTCAACAACAATTCCACATATCCCAAAAGTGCTGTACATCAGATTGTCATCCATCTGTTATACTTACAAACTTCATTTTATATAATGCCTTAATTATGAACAAGGCAAACCTTATGTACAGCTACTTACCACAAGGTAAGTTATTGTTTACCATAACATTAAGCCATTACTTTGTTAAAAAACATTAAATAAAATGCAAAAAAACATATTGATCACAGGCGGCTCATCTGGTATTGGAGAAGGCCTTGCACGCCATTTTTACAATAAAGGCTGGGGAGTATTAATTACAGGCCGCAATACTGAACGGCTGTCAAAATTAGCCAATGAAATGCCGGGCCTGCACGTGCTTGAGTACGACAGTTTAAAAGCAGGTCAGGAAAAACCTTTAGTGGAGTTTATCCGTCATACCTGGAACGGCCGGCTGGATGTATTGGTGAATAACGCAGGTCACGTGGCCCTTACTCCAATACAGGACATTAACCGCGTTGAGCTCGAAGCAATGTACCAAACACACCTTATAGCGCCCAGTTTATTAACATCAGGGTGCATTGAATTTCTTACTGCAACTAAAGGGCAAATTATTAATGTGAGCAGCAGTGTTGGTATTAAACCTGCAGCCCAGCTTAGTGCGTATGGATCTGCCAAAGCCGGTATGAACATGTTAACCCGTACCTGGGCTTTGGAATTAGCTCCTTTAGGCATTCGCGTAAATTCTATAGCTCCCGGCCCAACCGATACCCCGGTGCTGGCAAATGCAGGCTTACCGCCAGATGTTGTTCAGGCTATTCATGATAGTGAGCGGGCAACCATCCCTTTGCAGCGGAGAGGTAGTGTAGAAGATATAGTGGCTAATACCGCTTTACTAATTGATTCGGGTTCAACCTGGGTAACCGGCGTGGTGATGCCCGTTGACGGCGGAATATCCATAACCTAATTTACAGGCTCAAAACTGCATCAATAATTAAATAAACTAAGAAGCCCTGGCCAATAGCCAGGGCTTCTTAGTTTTAACTCTTTAAAATTATTGGCCACTAATAATTGGTAATATTAACAGTTGGTATACAAGCCTCGTATTCACGGTTAATTGCCTTAATAAATTCATTGGCAACAACCGCATAACCCCGGTTGTTAAAGTTCACCCCATCTAAAGAAAAGAGCCCTCCTTTGGTAAGCTTCAAGTTTAAAGTTAAGCCTCCAACTACTACCCTCTTTATCATTATTTTATTAAAAAAAGAATAAGCATCAAAAACAGCCAACCCTTTATCCTTAGCTACCGCTCTGATTGAATTGTTATAGGATTTTATATAATTCTGACAGTTAACCACTTCATTTTCGTCAAGTATATATTCATGTTCAATTGGGGTATATTCCGTTAAGCCATACGGCAGTGTACCATGTTCTGTATATACAGGCTTTCCGATTTCCTGCGTGTTAAAATCAAGAACAATAAGATCCTTTGCCGTGGCCGGGCGGGCGTTATAGTTTGCCCCGGTATCTTTCACGGCAATGTACAATGCTTTTGCTTTCTGATCAACCTTTTGGGCCTGCGCTAATATCTTGCCTACGGTGATGGTATTAAAAAAAGGGAAGGTGGTAAAATCGGGAATAGTGGCAACTGCTCCTTGCTGTCCTTTAGCCGTAAGTTTGCTGACAGATAGTTTATATAATTGTTCAAAAACGCCTTGATCTGTGAGCTGGTCAATTGCTCCACCGCTTTTTGCATAGGGCAGCACATCATTAGTGCCCAACCAGTTCGTAAAAAAGGTAAATGGTTTAGAGGTTATAAAATCAAGGTAGCTGATCGTGTTGTCGGGAGCTTTCCCCGGAAGAATGCGTTCAAAAAAGCCATTCACATTTCCATAGGGCCTGTAAGTAATTTCTTTCAATTTTATACCGGGTATACCATAATTATTGATCTCGCCGCCAAACTTGGTAAACAACCTCAGCTCTCCAAAACATGATGCACTAACATATCCACGCACTGCAAGGTTCATTTTAACTCGTTCCAACTGCGGTGTACCATCTTCATTATTACCTGTTAGTTTCAGATAGCCGGAGCCATTGGCCTGTTCGGGTGTAAATAAGGGTTGCAGAAAGCGCCCCCCTCCTACTTTTTGCATTTGCCCGGCAATAATGGCTGGGTAAGAATGCAGTTGCCCTTCCCGATAAAGGCCGCCATCCATATATCCTGCTGTAAAAGAACTCCCCACGGCAATAACCCGCGATAAATTTGCATTCCCTGCAGATGGCTTATCACAATGCGTCGCAGTTTTACAGCTTGTAAAAACGGCTATACCTGCAGCCAAAAACATAATTAAATAAGGGTCATTCCTCATAGTATCAAACCAACTTCTAAACAATATTTTCTTTACTAACTCACTAATTCTGATCCTGAATAGTAGCATTTGGCGCCATTAATTCCTTTTTTGACCAGCCTGCCCTTCAAAATTCAATTCGTGTTACTGCGGGTAAAAATAAAATCCGCCTTGTACCATTTTGGGTACCAGTGGGGCCTGAAAGGCTGGTCCAGATGGAGTGTCGATATTTAAATTACTCCCAGAAAAGTTCTGCGTGTATTGTACCTCATTTGTGTGACTCTATCGTCTATATTATCGGCCATATTTCGCTTCAAGTATTGATAATTCACCAAATAAAGCGACTTTAAAACCAATAAAATCACACAAGAACTTACAAATCAATAAGTTACTACATGGCACAGAAAATGCATAACGCTACCCGTGCAACCACCCATTAAATTAAGTACCATGGAAGTATTTATGTTTTATTTAACACATGCATTATTGTTTTGTTGCTTAACGGCCATTGTATATGTTATTACCCCAAAAAAAGATCAGCAGGAGCAGTTTGACGATTGGGAGGAATAATCAGTGTAGTTTATTGAAGATTACAACAACACAATTGGCCTGGATTACTTGATGCCTAACCTCTGGCCCCCTTTCAGCAACAGCCGCATCAATAATTTTGCTGGCTAAAACTACCTGCAAAAAAACTAAAGTGCCTACTGATAACATTTCTTAAAATATATAATTATGGACAACTCAACTCAACATGTCCCCGCGGTGAAAGAAGTAGAAAGCAGGGAAGAACTCATTTATTTACTGTCGAGAGCTTCCGAACTGGAACATGGCCTGGCTTGTGTGTATCTCTATGCTGCCTATTCGTTAAAGTCAAGCCTTGAGGAAGGTGGATTGACAGAGGATCAACTACTGATGGCGAAAACGTGGAAAAGGAAACTGGCAGGAGTAGCTGTTGAAGAGATGCTGCACCTTGCCCAGGTTAACAATATGCTAACAGCTATTGGCGGCGCGCCAAATTTTCGCAGAACAAATTTCCCCTTACCTGTTTCAGCCTTTCCTTTTGGTATTAAGTTAACGTTGGAGCCGTTTTCTTTGGCTACCATCGAGCGTTTTGTAATATTTGAATTACCCGAAGAAGGCGTGCTGGAGGCAGATTTACATGCCCAATATGATGCACTCCGCGATAAAGTAGTTCAGGCGCAGGAGTTGGATTTCGCCGAATTAAGTCCCAGGCAGTTCAAAGCCGAGCCGGAATTAGTAGCCCGCTTTGGTGCCCAGGCCTTTAAATTCCAGGAGCCTTACGATGTTGATTTTAACACTGTAGGTGAGTTTTATACCAAAATAGCATCAGGGTTTAAATGTATCCCGGAAGACACCTTGTTTATTGGGCCACAGGAAGCACAGGCCAATGCCCGTTTTGTCGATCTTGGCGGCAAACTGATTTCTATAACCAACAGAGCATCGGCCTTGGAGGCTATTGAAATGATTGTTGAGCAGGGAGAAGCCCCAACACAGGCACACCCTGATTGCCATTTCCAGATTTTTGATACCATCAGAAACCAGCTGATCAGCGAAACTGAAAAGGCCCTGCAAAACAACACCGTGTTTGACCCTGTGCGGAAAATGGCATCAAACCCCATGACCAGGTTTTACGACGATAATACCGGCGGCACCCTGATTCTTGAAGAAGACACGCATTGCGCAGCAGACATTTTTAACATGAGCTACGATACTATGCTACAGATGCTGCTCCGCTTTTTTGCCCATAATGATGAATCGGAAGAAGAATTGGAATTGCTTTCGCGTGCTACCCTACGCATCATGACCACTGTTATTCGCCCTATGGGTGAGGCTTTGGCCAAAATGCCCCTGGGCGATCCAACAAATGCTGCGTTAATGGCCGGCCCCGGATTTGGTTATAACCGGGATATAAACCTGTTACCGCACAAGGAGTCGGCATGGATATTTTTTTCTGAACGGCTTTTTAACCTGGCAAAAGAAGCAACAGAACTGGCAGAGAAAAGCATTGCTCCGGTTGAAGTTAAAGAAGCATCCGCCGCTTTGCAGGCACTTTCAGAACTATTTATCAGAAAAACAGCTCAAAAACAACAAGAAGCTCCCAAAAAGGTATTTACAACCCTGGAGCACATTCCTTCACCTGAAATTTATCCTTCATTAAACGGCCCATACCTGGTAAGGGGAGTAAGTAACTTGCTAAACTCAAAAGGCGAAGCCTTGCCTACAGAGCCTCAAATGGCCTTGTGCAGGTGCGGTGGCTCGTTCAACAAGCCATTTTGCGACGGAACCCATGCCAGGATAGGGTTTGATAGCCGCAAACTGCCGGGACGAACTCCTGATAAGTTGGATGAATACCCCACTGCTGATTATAAAGTTTGTGATAACCGGGGCGTATGCCAGCATTCTGGTTTTTGTACCGATGAGCTACCGGAAGTTTTCAGGCTTGGTAAAGAACCTTTTGTTGACCAGACAGCAGCAGACGGACCGCGTATATTTCAGCAAACCAAAAAATGCCCTTCAGGTGCACTTAGCTTCAGCTTTACCAACCCTAAGTTAGAGAACGGAGCAGAAGCGCCTGTGAATATGCCAACCATTACAGTTTCAAAAAATGGCCCTTACCGTGTAAAAGGCAGTGTAAAACTTGATGCCGATTTTCTGCATGGTGCATCAACCGAACATTATACGTTATGCCGTTGCGGCGGGTCAAAAAACAAACCTTTTTGTGATGGTACACACTGGTACAACAATTTCACGGATGATAAAAATTAATAAGTAATCAAGAATTAAAAACTAAAATATGCAAACTAACATCGGAATTAATGAAGCGGACAGAAAAGCCGTTTCAGATCAATTAGCTAAACTATTGGCAGACGAATTTATCCTCTACACAAAAACAAGAAATGCTCATTGGAACATTGAGGGGCCCGACTTTCACACGGTACATGTTTTTTTTGAATCGCAATATGAAGAACTTGAAGAAGTAGTTGACAGCGTAGCCGAACGGATCCGTAAAATTGGGCATTACGCTCCGGCAACATTAACCCAGTTTCTGCAACTTACTCACCTGACAGAAAAACTGGAAAACAATAATGATAGCCAGGGCTATATGAAAGAGTTACTGTCAGACCATGAAAGCATTATCAAATTCCTGAGAGGCAATATCAATTCGTTTGCCGAAAAATTTCATGATCAGGGCTCCAGCGATTATCTAACGAGTTTATTAGAAACACACGAAGGAATGGCGTGGATGCTGAGATCTCATTTCGGAAAATAGTTAACCTTCATTCCATCCCGTACACCTATACATTAAGCAGTATTGCTAAAAACATAAAAGAATATTTATGAAAGCTAAACAAAACTTATGGCCTGTGCTCAATTATGAGTCTTTGAAAAACACACTTGACACCGTTCAGTTGTGGACGCAAATAGTTGGCAAAATCAGGATGGCCAACACACCGTTTATCAATCACAGCTGGCACGTAACGCTTTATTTAACATCAAGAGGATTATCTACCGGAACTATCCCTTTTGAGCAGGGTAGTTTTCAGATAGATTTTGATTTTATTAATCACGAACTTTCAATCACGCTATCTAATGGTTCGTCGGCACTAATCAGTTTACAGTCGGGTAGTATATCCAGCTTTTACAACCACCTGCTCAGTTTATTGAACGAATTTGATATTAACACAAATATCCACCCGATGCCGAGCGAGCTATATCACGCTATTCCTTTTAATGAGGATCATCAAACCCGCGTTTACAATGCCGAAGAAATGCATAGCTACTGGCAGGCACTGCTCCGCATTGAGTCAGTAATGGTTCAGTTCAGAGCCGGATTTAATGGTAAAAGCAGCAGGGCTCAACTATTTTGGGGTGCTTTTGATTTATCGCTCAGTGTTTTCTCCGGCCGCAGGGCACCATTGTTCATTGGTTCAGAGCCGCATATGCCTGTACCTGTTATGCAGGAATCTTATTCGCATGAACAGTTTGGCCTCGGCTTTTGGCCGGGAAGTAAATCATTCCCTGAACCTTTATTTTATGCATCGTGCTACCCAACCCCTGAAGATTTCGGAAAGCAATCCGTTGCTCCAGCGGAAGCCTCTTATTCTTCTGAAATGGGTGAGTTCATTTTGCGGTATGCCGATGTACAACAATCGCCAAATCCGGAAGGAATGTTACTTGATTTCTTTAGATCAACCTACAAAGCGGCGGCTGTTACAGGCAACTGGGATGAGGATTTAAACTGCGACCTTACACCGCTTGAACACTTTGCACGTGCCTAAAAACCCCTACACTCCGCCAATTAATTAAAACATAAAAGAGGATGTATCATAAATCATGATCATCCTCTTTTTATTTAAGATTATTTTTCCAAGGGATATACTCGGGCGTATAAAGTCGTTTTTTTGCATTTTGTAGCCCATAAAT